>Ga0315910_10000715_pt1 | contig 32035 bp, 24 predicted proteins | sample EdamamesoilMG_FD_204470 | JGI IMG/M metagenome (GOLD analysis project Ga0315910, IMG submission 204470) | Garden soil microbial communities collected in Santa Monica, California, United States - Edamame soil | ecosystem: Environmental > Terrestrial > Soil > Garden | place: USA: California... | reverse complement strand
CGCATCCACGAATGCGCAATACACCTTGTAGTTCTTATCAAAACCGAACCGGTCATTGGAGGTCGTATAGGTGCTCCAACTCGTTTGGAATTCAATCGTACCACGCTCGGCACCCGGTGCACCACTCACATCAATGACCGCTTCAAACGGCACGATCTGGCCCAAATACATGCCTTCGCTGCTCAGCGAAGTCAGAGCGTCGAGTTGACCGGCCGCCGGCCCAAAGGCGACCGCATTCCGTAGCGGATCCGTGGCGCGACCACCGGCCGGACACGACAGGCTGCCGGGGGCGAGTTTGAGATAGGTCGGCAGATACGGTGCGCTATTGGCTGTCGGATCGGCAGCGTACCAGTTCAGGTCGTAACTGCTGCCCACAGGATTGTCGGTGCTGGTGATGACGACGGCAGAGCAATTGTCCGTGGCCGTGGCTACACCGAGCGTGTTCGTGTCAATGGAAGTTCCACATTCCACGGTAACGCTTGGCGGGCAGGTGAGCGTTGGTGCGATGGTGTCGTCCACAATGACCGTCTGGCTGCATTGCGCGGTGAGGCCGCAATCATCCGTGACTCGATAAACGCGTGTCATGCGGGCCGGACAGCTGCCGATCAACACGCTGTTGCTGACCAGCACGAAACTGAGATCGGCATCGCAGGCGTCATTCGCCACCCCGCCAGCTGCCCGGAATGCGGCGATGTTTGTGTAGGCCGGCGGGACGTCATCACGGCATTGTACATTGATTGTCGGGCACGACATCGTCGGGGCCGTATCTTGCACGATGATGGTTTGCAGGCCATTGGCCGAGTTACCGCATTGGTCTGTCGCCGTCCAAGTGCGCCAGATGGTCTTGGTGATACCGCAACTGTTGCTCACCACTTCGCTGTAACTGATCGTCACCCCGCCACAAACATCCGTGGCGGTCGCCACGCCGGTGTTGTTCGTGCGGGTGTCGCCAGGGCAGTTGAGCGTGCGATTCGACGGCAGGGTGAGCACCGGCGGCGTGGTGTCGCGCACCGTGATCGTCTGTACCGCCACGTTGCTGTTGTTGCACGAATCCATCGCCACCCAACGGCGCAAGATGATGCGGGCGTTACCGCAGCTGTTGCTCACGCTATCGCTGAAATTGATTGTGAACGAATTGCACGCATCGGTGGCCGTGGCATTACCGGTCGCACTGGGCGCGACGCTGCCGCCACATTCCACCGTCGTGTTTACCGGAATGGTAAGCGCAGGCGCTATGGTGTCGCGCACGGTGATCGTCTGCACACAGGTGGATTGATTGCCACAAGCATCCGTCGCACGCCAGGTACGGGAGATGACCCGGGCGTTGCCGCAGGTTGTCGCACTTGAATCCGAGAAGGTGACCATCACCGCGCTGCAAATGTCCGTCGCGGTGGCCACGCCGGTGTTGTTCGTGGAAATGTCCGCGGGACATTCCAGCGTCCGGTTGGCCGGGCAGGCGATGACCGGCGCCGTGGTGTCGCGCACAGTGATCGTCTGGGTGCAACTCGCCGAGTTGCCGCACGGATCGGTGGCTGTCCACCGGCGGCTGATGGTGTAGCTGCCACCGCATCCCGGCGTGTTTGTGTCGACAAAAGTGATATTGACCCCGGCCAGGTCGGTGGCTGTGGCGTAGCCGGTGTTCCCGGGCGCCGTGCTGCCGCCGCATTCGACGGTGGCATTCGCCGGGCAGGTGATCACCGGAGCGGTGGTGTCGCGCACAGTGATGGTCTGCACGCAGGTGACGGTATTCAGGCACGCGTCCCAAGCGGCCCAAGTGCGAAGGACGACGCGTCCCACCCCGCACAGGTTTGTGGAAGTGTCGTTGAAGCTGATGCCAGCGACGCTGCAATTGTCCGTAGCGGTGGCCGTGCCGGTGTTGGTCGGATTCAGATTGCCCGGGTATTCCAATATGACATTGGGCGGACAGGTGATGACCGGGAGCGTCGAGTCATTGACGATGATCTTCATCGTCACCGACGCCGAGTTGCTGCACGCATCCCGCGCCACCCAGGTGCGGATGATGGTGAAGCGATTGGCGCAGGTCTGGTTCGTGATGACTTGCGGCTGGTAGCTTAGCGTCACGCTGCTGCATGAATCGGAGGTGACAATCAAGCCAGCGTCCGGAGCGGGAATCTGCGTGCTGCAACCCAGCACCACGGCCGGTGCGCTGAGTTTCGCTGCCGCGAAGCCCGAAGCCGCACAGTTTTGGAAAGCCAGGTTCAGATTGACGAGCAAGGCTTCGAGCGAAACGAAAGAATGCCCAGCGGGCAACCCGAGGCCGGCCAGCGCCCGGTTCGCCGCCGCAAGGATGTCGCTCACCGACTTGCCGGTCAGCGAATCGCCGGCCTGGGTGTAGATCAGTTCGCCAAGATTGTTCGGGCCAGCGCCGACCAATCCAGCCTTGTTCATGGCAATGTTGAGCGACAACGTGAGGGCTTGTCGGCCCAATTCGCCGGCGCCAAAGGTTGTCGCCGGATTCAATCCGTCTTGAGAGATGACTCCACTGCCGCCAGTAACTCCCAGCGCCGCCTGCAGAGCCAACAGGCCGGTGTTATCACCCTGCCAAAGCAATCCATTGGGAGCGGTAATGTTGTTGGATGGTGCATAAACGCCGAGGGTCAGGCCCTGCGGGAAAAGGGCCACGTAGTTCGACCCGAGTAAACCTGCAGCATTGCTGACAAGATCATCGGCACTGAACGAGCACGCGATCTTGACCGCGATGCTCGGCGGTGTTGTGTCGCGCACGGTGATGGTCTGTTGGCAGCTTGATTGGTTGCCGCACAGATCGGTGGCCGTCCAGGTACGCGTGATGATCTGCGAACCGGCGCAAAGCGGGGTGATCGCATCGCTGAAATCGATGGCTGCCGAGCCACAAACGTCGTTCGCGGTGGCGGTGCCGGTGCCGGTTGGCGTGGTATCCTGACCACATTCCCGGGTGACATTCGGCGGACAAGTGATGCTCGGCGCATTGGTATCGCGCACGGTGATCATCTGCGTGCAACTCACGGCGTTCCCACATTCGTCGGTAGCGGTCCAGGTTCGCGCGATGGTCTGACTGATGCCGCAACCGTTGGTCACTGCGTCGCTGTAGCTGACGGTCACGCGGCTGCAGGAATCGGAGGCGGTGGCGACGCCGGTGTTATTCGTCGTCGTATTGGCCGGACAATTCAAGACGCGATCTGCCGGGCACGTAAGCACCGGGGGCGCCGTGTCGGTCACCAAAACCTCCGTCACACAGCTTACCGTACAAACATTGCTGCGCGTCACGAGCGACAACGTATAACTCTGGCCGCAGTTCGCGCCGGCCACGATTTTGACCGTGGCCTGATTCATCGCGCCGGAGATGAAACCGTTACCGGAGACCGTCCACGCGTACTGGCTCATGTTCGTGGGCGCGCTGAAGGTATTGGTGGTGCGCGGGCAAATCGTCGCGGGCCCGGTGATTGCACAGACGGGCGGTGGTTGGACGTGCAGCACCACGTCATCCGACTTGGTGCAGCCGTTGACCTGATAAACCGTGAGCCGCAACGTCGCGCTGCCGGTGCTGACGCGCGCGCTGGTGGTCAGGGAAAGTGGATCGTCAATGGTGACCGCGCCACTCACCACGCTCCACACATTGGATGCAATCGGCTGAATGCCACTGGCGGTTGAGCCTGCGAGCGGGAACAAGGTTTCCGCGCCTTCGGAGCAACGTGCCTGATCCGGACCAGCGTTGGCCGATGGACCGATGTTCAAGTTGTAGGCAATCGGGTCAATGAAGTCCTCGATGCTGGCGCTGCTGGACGCGGACGCTTTCGTCTTAATCATGATCGTTTTGAACCCGAACGATTCGCACGGATCAAAACCCGCCAGCAGTGAGGTGAGGTCGATCGCCGCTTCGGCGAACGCGTTGGCCGCATAGGAGGTGCCACCAAACGCATTGTAGGGCGTGGCCACCGTGTTGTTGTTCAACGCCACGAATACCCGGCCCGTCGGCAACATAGAGGTGACATCCACGTAGGTATAACCACCGCTGCCGTTGGCCGTCCAACGCCACGCGAAGAAGTCTGCGACCTTGCCGCCACCGGTGAACGCGAGGCTCAGCAGCAGGTCATTCGTCGTGCGTCCACCATGTGGGCCGGCGGACGTAAACGAGCCATTGGCATTGCGCGTAAGGGGATTTTGCAGCAATTCGAAATCAATGTAGGAATCGCCCGACGTACTGTAACGATCCGCCGCCAGCACGACCCAGATATGGCTGTTCGTGTCCATGGTGATATGCAGCAGGGCATTGTTCATGTCGGTCTTGGACGACGGCTTGCCGCCGGTCCAACCCCACGTGTTGGGATTATCGAGCCACTTGTTGCCGCCGGTGAAGATGCGGTCGTTACTCGTGTCGTTGTAGGGATCAACAATGTGAAATGTGCGGTTCGTATCAAGCGGCACTCCGCTGATGCTGAGCACGCCGCCGCCGCTGCCGGGTGCGAGGTTGGTGTTGGACACCCAGTCGCCGACATTCGCGGTGGGCGTGTTGGCCAGCAGATTGCCATCGATGTCGAACCCGTTCGGCGGCGGCGCGACGGGCGCAATGCCTGCCGGTGGCGGCACAGCCAACGCAGTGTTCAGTGCCATTAAACCAGCAACGAACAACCACAGTGAGGACACAATCTGGATTTTCTTCATGACAACCTCGTTTGATGAATGAACACCGCTCCGACACTTCCATGACCGGAATACGCCGGAGGCACCGCACGCGCGGCGACAAAATGTGTTCCTCCCGAAACCTTCTTGTTTTGCATCTCCTTGTGCTTCCCGGTCCGGAAGCGTCCTCTTATGTGACACGAACCCATGAGACAAACAATCGGGGCACGACTCATCGCTTTCCCCGCTGCCTGCCGGGATTGCCGCCGGGGATTTCCCGGTGATGGGATTTTCATTCGCCAAAATGAACTCCAGCGCCCACACTGCGGTCGTGGAGAACGCACTCGTGGATTGGCCGGACAAACATCACCTCGATGCGACCGTCGGTTGGTTGATGCTGGGTAATCCACGCGAGGCCCGGGTAGACTTCGAGCGTATTGCCCCCAGCGCCCGCCACAAACCGGAGGTGCTGGATGTCGAGTGGCGGTTGCTGGCGGATGAAAAACGCTGGGAAGAAGCCGTGGCCGTGGCCGAAACGCAGGTGTTGATGTCGCCAAAAGAAGCCGAGGGCTGGCTCCACCGGTCATTCGCGCTGCACGAATTGCGACTCACCAAGGAAGCCCGCGACCAACTGTTGCCGGCCGTCACACTGTTCACCAAGGAAACCGTCATCCCCTACAACCTCGCCTGCTACGAATGTCAGCTGGGCAACCTCGAAGCCGCCCGCGCCTGGCTGCGTCAAGCGTTGAGCCGGCACAAATCAGCCGATGGCCGCAGGGAACAACTGGCCATGGCTCTGACTGATCCGGATCTGCTACCCCTCGCAGCAGAAATCCGGCGCGGAGATTTCGCCGAGCACAGCGCGTAGTTATTTGGTCGCTTCGAGCGGGACAGAAGCCTGGAACGCCGCCTTTGTGGCTTTTGCATCGACCCGCACGCCCCGGTGGATCTGGATTGCAGCGTTATCCCAAAGCGCGAGCAACACAAACGCCGTTCCGCGCGCCGTAAACCCGAACTGCACGATGTCACCTGTCGCTGGAGCTGAACCAGTTGCCGGTCGGACTCGCGCCTGAAAGATTTCACTCACCGCCGCTTCATAACCGTCCACGACCACTTTTTGGCCCACGTGCAGCTGTGCCGCTCGCTGCGGCGTCAGCGGTTCAATCGGATTCAGTGCAGTAAAAAGCCACCAATCCAGGTCAGTCGCACCCAGTCCACAGATCAGCCGCGCCGCGTTGCCATCCTCGTCCTTCAGCAGATACTCATGACGTTCGTGAAAACGCCCGACCTGCGCGATCTCGATCACCTGATGTCCCGTCACGCGATACCGTTTCCCTTCCAACATCGCTGCGGCTTCCGATGCCAACGATTCGTTCGCCGCCCGGGTCCGGATCACTGCGTTTCGGCGGTTACCGGCATTCGCTTTCACGACGATCACGAATACAATGATGGCAACCAGAAAGACCACCACCCCCACAAACACCAGGCTGGCCTTTGACCCGTAATTCTGCTGACGGGCAAACATGGCGCCGCGCGGCGGACCGGCCAGGCGGTAGAGTTGTTCGTGGGGCAGCCCGAAGGCATCCGCGACAACGCGGGGCGAAAGGTCTGCTCCCCGGAAGCATTCCACTTCATCACCCGTCCAGCTCACGACGAACATGCGGTTCGATCCTTCGGCGTTAAAGTATCGTGCCACGTCGCCGCGCTCTACACCCTCGGGCGCTTCGCCTTCGATATGTTCCACGCGTGACTCGTCCACCAGCGTCACCCGCAAATCACGGTTGTCAAAATGGACCGGATCACCCACACGCTTGGCGCTGGCCTCCCGTGCAGTCATCGGCGAATCCGGTTCGAACAGGGTGAAGAGCCGCCACTGGCCGCCCGTTTCGGTTTCCTCGAATACCAACGTCGCTTCCTCGCCAGCGTCACTCTTGAGGAAAAATTCGTTCCAATAGTAAGTTTCGCCCGCGTCATCCATGCTCAGGACGATGCGGCCCGCAACACGATAAGTCCGCCCGGCAAGCGTGCCGCTCATGCCGACCTGTAACGGCGTGGGATTGCGTTTACTCATGGCTGGGCTCCCTCCGGCCAGCGAAAGTAATGCGGCACAAAGCGGCTCAAGTTTCCCGTGATACGTCGCGTGTCTTCGCGGATACCCAAGCCGGCCGCTTCATGATCCACCACCCAAACGCCACAGACCGGACGTTGTCCACAGAACTCCGGCAGCGCCGCGACGGCTTGATACACATGGCCCTCTTCGCCGTAATCACCACCGGTCTCCTCGATGACCGTCCCATTCTCAAACCACGCGACGTTGCTGCCTTCGCGACTGAGTTTGGGTTTGCGCACGTAATTGCCGCCCAACGGCGACGCAAATTCATACGCGGGCAATAGATTGGGGTGATCAGGAAAAAGTTCCCAAAGAACCGGCAACAGCCCTTTGTTGCTCAGGAGCATTTTCCACGCAGGTTCGATGAATTGAATCTTCGCCTCGGCCAGCGGACGACCGAACTCCTCGTGCCACATCCATTCCCACGGATAGAGCTTGAAGCCCCATTCGATGGCTGCATTATCGAAATCCACGAAGCGTTTCGCTTGCGCGTCCCAGCCGATGTCCTCGATGAAAACGGATCTGGTTTTCACGCCGGCCTGCTCGCAGGTGTCGCGCAGGTAAAGCACGGTCATCTCGTCCTCGGCCTGTTCTTTGATGCTGCTGAAGTGGATCGTTGAGCCGGCGAAACGCCGCCACGCTTCGATGAGCCGCTCGTGGATCGAATTGAATTGATCTGCCCCCGGGTGCGTGTCCTGCAACCAGAACCATTGCGCGACGGCGGCCTCTACCAACGCGGTCGGCGTGTCGGCATTGTATTCGAGCAGCTTCGGCGGATGAACGCCATCGTAGGCCAGATCAAAGCGCCCGTAGAGACTGAAATCATCGCGCTCCCAGGAATGCAAAATCGCCGGCACGGCCAGCGCGGGGATGCCGAGTCGCGGCCACCAGTCGTTTAGGATCACGGCTTCCGCCGCGTCAATGCACAGTCGATGCAGCGTGTTGGCCGCGGCCTCAAGGGTGTTCACCTCATCGAGCGTGAGTTCGTAGCATGCGGATTCATCCCAATACGGCGACGCCTCGTGCGAATGATACGTGAGGCCGACGCGCTCGACACGTTCGCGCCAGTCCGGACGGGGATTGCATGAGTGCCGTTTCATCAGGACCACGTGCTGTGATGGCGCGAGGAACTGCCGAACCCGCTGCGTTGATAACTTTGGCGCGGGATGTCTGTGCGCTGCGCTTCGGCCAGTTGCGCCACGTCGGGCGTCGGCGAAGAGATGTTCACGATGCTCGCGTGCGGGGCGCCAGCCCACTGGCCGCCATAGAAATACTTCTGGCTCTTCGGCTCGTAGAAATTATAGGGCACCTGATAGAAGGCCCGGAACGGCGCGTGATAGTAACCTACGCCCTGCACGTAGTAATTGTTGGTGTAAACGTCGTCCGTGGTGACGACCGGCGGCAACTTGCCCGGTCCACAACCAGACAAGGCGCCGGCTGCCAGGCTCCCCACCAGCACCAAACGAATCGAATGACTGCGTTTCACTGCGCGCGAAATCTCCTCCTCAACCCAGCATCGCAGCGGCGATGATGATGCACACGCCGAGGATCACCGCCGCCGCGACGATGGCCGCCGCGACATTCTTGTTCTCCACGATTTCTTTGTGCAGATCACCGGGTGTGCACAGATCGAAGAGCTTGTAGCCAGCGATCGCCAGCACCACCCCTAGGGCGGTGAACAGCACAACGTAACCGATGGCCGCGGCCAGCGTTTGCGCGTGCCACGAGGGCGGGGCGGGCGCGTCGGCGGCATACAAAGTTGAACCAGCCGCCAGCAGGAACAACGGCATCACGAGTCGGTGAGTAATGGTTTTCATTTCAGATCATGTGTTGGCTTCAATGACTGGAGAATAAATTCCTAAATGAAGCCGGCACAATTGTAAAAACCCTCCAGAATTGGAAAGGCAGCGGCAAACCGGGGAGATTTCGCTTTACGCTGACAGAGCGTGGCAGCTAATTTTCTGGCAGGTTGTCCGGTGGTGTAACGGTAGCACAAGGCCCTTTGGAGGCTTTTGTCATGGTTCGAATCCATGCCGGACAGCCAATTCGTTCCCGCTTTCCACATCGCCATGCACAACAACATTTGCCGGTCCATCGCTCGGATGCTGTCCCTTGTCCTAGGTTTGATGCTGGTGGCCGGCTGCGCCCATCATCGCCTGAATCAACCGCTCCCGTCAGGCGGCGCCACGGACAAGTCGTACTATTTTCACACGCGGGTGCTCACCAACAACTCGGATGACCTCATCGTCGTCCTCGCGTTCTCTGGCGGCGGCACGCGTGCGGCTGCCTTGAGTTTTGGCGTCCTGGAGGAACTACGCGACACGATGTATCCCGCCGGCAAGAACGAACGCAGCCTGTTGCAGGAAGTGGATGTGATCTCCTCTGTCTCCGGCGGCAGCGTGACGGCGGCGGCCTACGGACTCTATGGCGAAAAGACCTTCGGCATGCTGGAAAAGGCGTTCCTCGAACACAACGTCCAACGCAATCTCCTGCTGCGCACCCTCAACCCGTTTCGCTGGCCGAAGCTCTGGTCAACCACCTACGGCCGGTCCGAACTTGCGGCGGATTACTACGACAAGATCCTGTTCCACGGTGCGACCTTCGCCGACCTCAATCGCGCCGGCGGTCCATACCTCGTCATCAACAGCACGGACGTCACCACAGGTGCGCGTTTCGATTTTACCCAGCACACATTCGACCTCATCAGTTCGGACGTCGAGAGTTTCCCGCTTTCATACGCCGTCGCCGCGTCTTCTGCTGTCCCGGGCGCGCTCACGCCCATCACGCTAAGGAATTACTCCACCAATGGTCGGGTGGAGTTGCCTGACTGGGTCGAAACCGCCAGCAACACAAACCGGGGGCGCATCAGCCGGCGCGCACGCGACATGAAGGATTTCACGGATGGCGTAACCCATCCTTACTTTCACGTCGTGGACGGTGGCGTCAGTGACAACCTGGGGCTGGCGCCGGTGGTTGATTATCTCCAGTCGTTGCCCTACAGCAAAAATGAACAGACCGACATGAAGAAGCGGAAATCCCGCAAGATTGTGGTCATCGGCGTGAACGCCTTTTCCTCGCCGGAGAAGGATTGGAGCCGGAAGGAATCTCCGCCGGGCTCGATCTCCACGGCCGGAGCGGCCGCCAGTTATTCCTTGGAACACAACTCGTGGAACACGCTCGATCTGGTCCGCGAAGGTTTCGAACGCTGGCGGGACGAGCTCTCCCGGCAGAAAGAGGTGAAGCTCTACCCCATTTATCTCAGCTTCACGAATTTCAAAAAACAGAGCGACCAGCGGTTTTTCTTGAATCTGCCGACCACCTTCTTTTTGCCGTCAACCGATGTGGACAAACTTCGCGAAGCCGGACGCGAGCTCTTGCGGCAGAATGAATTCTACGAGGAACTCCTGCGCGATCTCGGCGCCCAACGCAAGCCAGCGAAGTAAGCTGCCGATAGCAGACCATCGCGTTCGCAGAAAGAACCAATTGTAACCACCTTTGATATGCTTCGCCGGGTCGTGATCGTTGCCAGTCTGGCCGGCGCTGCCTGCGTAGCGGCTCAGTCTGGCCCCGCGCCATGTCGGATTGAAATCGTCGAGACTGGCAGCCGATGGCCGGTGCCGCTGGTTGAGTTGCGCACTACGCACAGCGTGCGGCTTGTTTCAGACAATGCCGGTGTCATCGCGTTTGACCTGCCGGAATTGATGGGCCGGGAAACGTGGTTCGACGTGATCGGGCACGGCTACGAGATTCCCAAGGACGGCTTTGGCTATCGTGGCGTGCGGCTCAAACCGGAGCCGGGAAAAACCCTCCGCGTCGAAGTCACCCGGACCATCATCGCCCGGCGGCTGGGACGCATCACCGGTGCCGGCCTGTTTGCGGAAAGCCAGAAACTGGGTGAGGTGCTGGACTGGAAGGAAACCGGCGTGCTGGGTTGCGACAGCATCCAGAACGCAGTGCATCGCGGGAAGCTCTACTGGCTTTGGGGCGATACCACGCTGGCGCATTATCCGCTCGGCATCTTCGACTCCACCAGCGCGACCACACCCATTCAACCGCTTTACAGGTTCGAGCCCCCGCTGAAGTTGACGCTCGATTACTTCACTGATTCCAAACGCGCGCCGCGTGCGGTGGCGAAGATGCCGGGCAGTGGGCCGACGTGGATTACGGGCATGACCAGTGTGCCGGACAAGTCAGGTCAGCCGCGGTTGATCGCCGCCTACATGAAGGTGAACCCGCCGCTCGAAGCCTATGAATGGGGATTGTGTGTCTGGAATGACCAGACCGAAAACTTCGAGCGACTCAAAGTGCTTTGGATAAAATCGGCCGCTTCACCCAAACCGCCATCACTCCCGGAGGGACATCCGTTCGAATGGAAAGACCCGGATGGCAAAGCATGGCTGTTGTTCGGCAATCCGCTGCCCACGCTGCGGTGCCCCGCGACGTTTGAAGGCTGGCAGGATTCCAATTCTTGGATGGTGCTCAAGCCCCCGACAACGATGCGTGCCGTTGACACCGGCAAGACAGTGACACTGCACAGCGGCTCGATGGCGTGGAATCCGTGGCGACAACGCTGGGTGACGGTGTTTGTCGAGAAATCCGGCAGACCCTCATCGTTGGGCGAAGTCTGGTATGCGGAAGCTGACAATCCAACCGGCCCGTGGGGACCGGCGGTAAAAATCCTGACACACGAAAACTACACTTTCTATAACCCTCGGCTGCACCCAGAGTTCACACCAACGAATTCACCGGTCCTGATTTTTGAGGGAACTTACACGCAAACTTTCGCAGACCGTCCGCCTCCAACGCCACGATACGAATACAACCAGATTCTCTATTGCCTGGATTTGGATGATCCAAAATTGAAGGCGGCTCAGGTTCGTTGATTACAACACGCAGCGCCTAGTTAGATGCCGCCATTTGGCTTCTTTCGCTTGGCGAATCCACGTATACAAAACACAACAAACCCAACAATGACAGCGATTTTGATGTATGGCGACAGCCGTCGGACAATAGATATGGGCGCTCCATCTTGAACGACGCCGAAATATTGCAACATCGTGACGGCGAGCGCTGCACTCATAGCGCTGTAGCCAAAAAGGCAAAACCGCGCTGAAAAGAAACCGCTCTGCGACTCCTTGAACCTTGGCAAACCGAAATGGTACCACCAAAGCGGGAACGCAAAAACACAGGCAGCTATACCTACAGCTGGGCCATACTCCTTCGTGGCCAGGAGCGGGCCAGGAAAACACAGGAGTGTCACGCAGCCAAGGCGCAGAAACAGAAGGAACGAGAATAGATCACTTGCAACGTCCCGAGGGCTCAAACGCATTTGCCGTTTGGTCCAATCTCGTTTCATAGGCCGTAGCCGCTAGCAATCCACTCACGTCTTCGGCACATAGCCCATGTCGTCCACCAGCTTCTGGCCCTGTTCGGATTGGATGAAGTCAACGAACGCCTTGGCCGCGGCGGACTCACGCGCCTTGTCAGTGTAAAGGCGCAGCAGACGACTATAAGGATATTCGCCTTTCTGCACCGTGGCGCGACTCGGCGCGACTCCGCCGATGGAAATGGACTTGATCCCCTGCGCGCCGACTGTCTCGACACTCACGTAGCCAATCGCGCTCGGATCTCCTGCCACCGCCGATACGATCGCCGTGTGATTCGTGTATGCGCGCAGATTCTCCGGATACGCCTTGTTCTCCATCGCCACTTCCTTGAAGCCGAGATGCGCACCAGAGATCGGGTCGCGCACGCACAACTTGATCGCCGCGTCCGGCCCGCCGACATCCTTCCAGTTCTGGATCGTGCCGATGAAGATGTCGCGCACCTGGTCCTTGGTAAGATTGGCGACCGGGTTGCCGGCGTTCACCACCACGGCCACGCTGTAATAGCCGATGGGATATTCGTTCATCGTCAACGAGCGGTCCTTGGCCAGCGCCTGCTCGGCCGCCGTCATCTCACGGGACGCTGCCGCGATGTCACAACGTCCCACCATCAGCGCACCAAAGCCGTAGGACGTGGCCTTGAACTCAAAATCATACTTCACCCCGGGACGCTGTTTACTGAACTCGGCCGCCAGCCGGGGCGCCAGTTCCTCGCCGACGGTGTTCGAGCCGCGTGCCACGATGGTTTCACTGCCCGCCGGGGCGCAACCAAACAGACATAGGATCAATGGCAGCCAGGCGGCCTGGCTAAAGCGACGAAGATTCAGGTAGGAAAGGATGATGGCTTTCATGGTTTTCTTTCCGGAGTAAGATTGCAGGGCATCGTCGGCCTGATGCCGGGCCAGTTCAAGGGAAAAATGCCAGCCGCGACCCGATTTGGGCGCGGACAAGAGCATTGGCTGCAATTGAGGGTTGAAGTCCCACCCGCCCCGGCGAATAATCTGCCCGTAGATTTTTTTTACGATGAACGATTGGAACATCCAAAGCCGCGCCCACGCCTGCGAAACTTGTGAGACCCCATTCGCCGACCGGCAACCGTATCACACGGTGCTTTTCGACGCGAAACAGGAGTTTCTCCGGCAGGATGTCTGTGCCACCTGCTGGCAGCAGAAATTCGCCGGCGCCCAATCCCGCGCCGGGTTCATCTCGCACTGGCAGGGGGTTTATGAAGCACCGCCGCCACCCACCGACCCGATCCAGAAGGACACCGCCGAGTCGCTGCTGCGCAAGCTGATCGAGCTGAACGACCCGCGCTACGTTCCCGCGGGTTATATCCTCGCTGTGATGCTCGAACGCAAACGGTTGCTCAAGGTGAAGGAGCAGATCCTCAATGAGGGCAAACGCACGTTCATTTACGAAATGCCCAAGACCGGCGAAGTCTTCACGATCAGTGATCCCGCGTTGCGCCTCGATCAACTCGAAGCCGTGCAGCGTGATGTGGCCGACCTACTGGAACATGGCCTGAATCCACCGCCAGCTGCTGAACCGCCCGGCACGAGCGAGAACCCCGAAGCAAAAACCACCGAGCCCGCGGTCAGTTGAGTCCAAAGCATGCGCATCACCAGAAATGGGTTGGTGACCGGCATAAAAGAGTTTCGCAAGGTCTGTCGGGCCTTGGCTGACGATTTCTGGAACTCCTGAGTCAACCCCGACCGCACATGTCCGAATTCGCCACGCTGGAAACCCGACTCGGATATACCTTTCAGGACGCCGGTCTGCTACGGCTCGCCCTGACGCATCCGTCCGTGGCCCACGAACTGGGTTCACCCGTGCAACACAATCAGCGACTCGAATTTCTCGGCGATGCGGTGTTGCAGTTGGTGCTGACCCGCGCGCTCTATGAACGTTTCCCGGATTTCGGCGAAGGCTCGCTCACCAAAGCCCGCGCCAAGCTCGTGAATCGCCGCTCCCTGGCCGAACATGGCCGCAGACTCCGGCTCGGCGCCCATCTCGTCATGAGCCGCGGCGAGGATCTGCATGGTGGTCGCGAACGCCCGTCCGCCCTCGCCGATGCCTTCGAAGCAGTGATGGGCGCGATGTTCCTGGATGGCGGCTATGAAGCGGCGCGGGAATTCATCTTGCACGATTTCCGGGAATATCTTTCCGCCATCCTGATCATACCCACGATGGAAAATCCCAAGGGCGAGCTGCAGGAATTCCTGCAAGCCACGTCCACCGAAGCCCCGCAGTATCACGTCGTCTCCACCACCGGACCGGATCACGCGCGCATCTTTGAATGCACCGTCCAGCACGCCGGCATGGAGCTCGCGCGCGGCTCGGGCCGGAGCAAGAAAGCCGCTGAAAGTGAGGCGGCCTTGAATGCGCTGACGAAGTTGCGGGCGCAACAGACTGTAAAATCCGATTCGACCAACTCATGAAATCACTGTTCACCCTGGCCCCCAAATTACTGATCGGCGTCGTTCACCTCCGGGCATTGCCCGGCGCACCCTTGTTCGGCGGAAATCTGAACGACATCATCAAGGCTGCGGTCACGGACGCCACTGCTTATGAGCGCGGCGGCGCTCACGCCATCATCGTTGAGAATTTCGGTGACGTGCCGTTCACCAGATCGGGCGTCGCTCCCGAAACCATTGCCGCCATGACGGCGGCGGGTTGCGCAGTGCGCGCGGCTGTAAAGCTGCCGCTCGGCTTCAATGTGCTGCGCAATGATGCGCCAGCAGCCCTGGCTATATGTGCGGCCGCCGGCGGCAGCTTTATCCGCGTCAACGTCCTGAGCGGTGCGATGCTGACGGATCAAGGGTTAATCGAAGGTGATGCCTATGGTGTCTTGCGGTACCGGCAGCGTGTCTGCCCGGAAACAGAGATCTATGCCGATGTGCATGTGAAACATGCCGTGCCGCTGGGTGATTGGTCACTCGAAGACGCCGCCCGCGACACCGTGGAACGCGGCCTGGCCAACGCGCTGATCGTTTCCGGCGTGGGCACCGGTCACGCGGCCGACCTGGGTGATGTGGAGTGTGTGCGGCGGGCCTGCCCGCAATCGAAAATCCTGCTGGGCAGCGGCATCACTGCCGCCAACGCAAAGGAATTCCTGCACTTTGCCGACGGCGTGATTGTCGGCTCATCGCTCAAGAAAGGCGGCAAGCTGACCAGTGCGGTGGACCCGCAGCGCGTGGCAACCTTGTTGAAGGCCATGAAGTAACACCATAAACCGGCCCATAATCGCTCCCGGACCGGCAGGCTTACGGGAAATGTTTTGTGTGGCAGGAAATTTGTGTTACGCTCGCTGCACTCAACCAGATGAAGCCTCACGCGCCGATTGTTGTATTACTGGCTGCGCTGTCGTTTGCCCCAACCGGCCATGCGCAAACGCCCGCGTGGTCACAGTTTGCCAGTTCACCAACTTCCCTGCTGCTCAACGGCAACACGCCCCGGGATGATGACGTCCATTTTGTCGATCCCCTGCACGGCTGGGTGGCGCGGGCCACCGACGGGCTTTATCGGACGACCAACGGGGGAATCACTTTCGACCGGATTCGCTCCGCCACGAATGCTTATCCCGGAACGAACCTGGTGGCCCATTTCCGGTCCATCAACTTTGCGTCAACCACGCGCGGTTGGGCCGGGAATCTGGGACCGGGTTCGTATGACGGCTCAGTGACGGACACCAATCTGCTGTACGAGACGTTTGACGGCGGGAACAGTTGGACTCCTGTGCCAGGCATTCATCGTGGCGTCATGGACGGATTCTGCGCGATCCACGCGCTCGATGCGCAGCACATCTACGGTGTCGGCCGGGTGCGTGGCGAGGCGCACGTGGCGATCTCGGTCAATGGCGGGACAAACTGGTCGGTGACGAATCTGACGGACGCCGGCGTGATGGGCGGTTTGATGGACGTTCACTTCAGGGATGCCAACAACGGCTTCGTCGTCGGCATGGACAACAATCCTTACACGAACAACTGCGCGTTTGCGAACTACCACGGCGCCATCGCCCGCACGACGAACGGCGGCGCGTCCTGGCAGGTGGTGGCCAGCACGCCGGTCAATTGCAGTTACTTTTGGAAGATGTCGTGGCCTTCCACGAACGTCGGTTACGCGTCCCTGCAACAGAACGCCACGGAAAACACGATCATCTTTTTCAAAACGATCGATGGCGGTGCGACCTGGACATCCAACGGCATTCCGCACACCAGCATCGGGGTCTCCGCGGGCCAGAGCTGGTTTGTGCAGGGCATCGGCTTCGCCACCGACACGGAAGGTTGGATGGGCGGTTCGGTCAACACGGGATTGACCTTCAACCAATGCTTCATCCGCACAACGGATGGCGGATTGACATGGAGTCCTGCCGGCTACAACAACACGCGCGGCATGAACCGGATCCGTTTTCTGAATTCCACCTTCGGCTACGGTTCGGGCCAACGCATCCACATCTATCGCGTGCCGCTCGCGGTCAGCGCACCGACGAATCAATCGGTGGCCGTGGGCGCGACCGCCAGTTTCGCCGTGACCGGGCAAGGGGTCGCGCCGCTGGCTTACCAATGGCGGCGCAACAGCGCGAATCTGTCCGGGGCGACCGCCAGCTCGCTTTCCATCGTCAATGTCCAGCCTACGAACGCCGGAAACTATGATGTCGTGGTCAGCGATTATAGCGGCAGCCTCACCAGTTCCATCGCCACTCTTACCATCAGCGGCGGTGGCACTCCGCCGACCATCGTGACGCAGCCGCAGGGCCAGTTCGTTTATCCGGGCAGTAACGTGATTTTTACCGTCGCAGCTGCCGGCACGGCGCCGTTTTCATACCAGTGGCGACGCGACGGGGCAAATCTGGCCGGAGCCACCAACAGCACGTTGAGCTTCACCAACGTCCAGTTGGCGAACGCCGCTATCTACAGCGTGCGCGTCACCAATATCGCGGGGCAGATCATCAGCGGCAATGCCGTGCTGGGCGTGGCATTCAGCGACACTTTCGAGGCGCGGGTGTTGACCACCACCACCAACGCCATGACGACGAACGGCTACAAGATCTTCTGGACGGCTACATCCGGGCCATCGGATTTCCGGGCGGTCATCGGTTACAACTATGGCGCGGTGACGTTTCCCACTAATATCCCTTCTGCGCCCAACTCAACGCCGGGCACGACCAAAGGCTTGCTGCTGGCTTTGAACAAGGATGCCACCGCCGCCATCTCGGCCGTGAACCTTTATCCCACGGGCGTTCTGGCGGTGGGCAATTTCTCGCTCAAGTTCGATCTCTGGCTCAACTGGGCAGGCAGCATCGGCACGACCGAGCACGCGCTCTTTGGTGTCAATCATTCCGGCACCGTGACCAATCAAATCAGTGTCACTCCGAGTGATGGCCTGTTCTTCGCAGTGGATGGCGATGGTGGGGTTTCTCCCCTTTCAACGGCCCAGCGTGATTATTCCGTCTTTCGCGGCGGCGCTGGCAGTGCACCTGTGCTGTTGACGACCAATGATACGACCTTCGGCCCGGCCCCTTTGCTGGGCGCTCACTTCGACAACCTCGACGCCGGATTCACAAACCTGTTTCCGTCACAGACGATCGCCGGATTCGGTACCACCCCCGCCGGCAGCGCCGGGCTCCGCTGGTTACAGGGAGAGGTGCGCCAGCAACACCAGCTGGTGACCTGCCTGCTCAATGGCGTGGCCTTTGCGCAATACACGAACAGTTATGGCTACACGAACGGCGCGATGATGATCGGGCTGGCGGACTTCTTCAGTTCCATCGGCAACACAAACAATTTTGTGGTCTTCGACAACCTGCGGCTCGAACCGCTGGCCCCGCTTCCCCTCGCGCTTCAGTCACCGCAATTCACGAACGGCCATTTCAGCTTCAGCTTTGTGACTGCGGCTTACGAGAGCTACACGATCCAGTCCGCCACCAATCTCAATTCACCGTCCTGGGTGGTTTGTGCGAATGTGCTGGGGCATGGCAGCGTGACCAATCTCGCTTTTCCGTGGACTAATAACGCGGCCGAAACTTATTTTCGCGTCAGCCAGCCGTGAAGTCTGGCTGGGCAGGCAGCGCACTTCGCAGTTGAACCCGGAGCCAAATCCGGCTGTCATAGTGACATGAAACCCATCGCTAGTATTTTCCCGTTCCGCTCCGCGTTTGCGTTGGGCGGATTGCTCCTCGGCCTTTTGGTCAGCGGTTGCAGCACCGTGCCAGTCACCGGGCGTTCGCAGTTGAACATCATCTCGACGAGCGAGGAAACACAATTGGGCCTCACCAGCTTTGAAGAGATCAAAAAACAAACCAAGACCAGCACCGACGCCGCCAAGAATGCCCTCCTGCAGAAAGTCGGGAAACGTATCGCGGCGGTCGCCGGGCCGGACATGCCCAATGCCCAATGGGAGTTCGTGTTGTTCGACTCTCCGGAAGCCAACGCCTTTTGCCTGCCGGGCGGCAAGGTGGGCGTTTACACCGGCATCCTGCCTGTGACTTTGGATGAAGCCGGCCTCGCCACGGTGATCGGCCATGAAGTCGCTCATGCCATCGCCCGGCACGGAGCCGAGCGGATGAGTGAAGCGTACGTGCTGCAAACTGGCGGCAGCCTTTTGGGAGTTGGCATGGGTGCCGCCAAGACCGATCCGGCCTGGCAGACCGCCGCGATGACCGCCTATGGGCTCGGCGCGCAGGTGGGCCGGGAACTCCCGCACAGTCGCAAGCAGGAATCCGAAGCCGACCAGATCGGATTGATCTATATGGCGCGCGCCGGCTACAACCCCGAAGCCGCGGTGGATTTCTGGCGCCGCTTTGCCGAGCTCAACCAAAAGCAGGGCGCTTCGGGCACGCCCGCATTTCTCCGCACACATCCCACGGATGAAACCCGCATCCGGCAGTTGCAGGAATGGATGCCAAAGGCCAAAGCCGAGTTCAAACCTGCCAATTGATCGGGTTTTAAACGGCTTCGCCCGCCTCAGAAAAATTGATTGCGCGACCGGCTGGCATCGTCAGAGTATGGCGCACCCCAGAATACGGTGTAGTAATGTAGTAATTTACAAACATGAAACGACTTAACTATTTGATCGGCCTCGGCCTGCTCGCCACCCTGAGCGCCCCAGCGGTGGATATCTCCAAACTCCCGCCACCTTCGGCCCGCAAGGACGTCACATATGCCAAGGATATCAAACCGCTGTTCGACGCTTCCTGCATCGATTGCCACGGCGCTGAGAAAAAAAAGGCTGGCTTGCGACTCGACAGCCTCGAAGCCGTCCTCAAAGGCAGCAAGGAAGGCAAAGTGGTAGAAGTAGGCAAGAGCGAGAAAAGCTCACTGGTCATTGCCGTCTCGCAACTCGACCCCGAAATGACCATGCCGCCGAAGAAAAAAGGCGGGGGCGGCGGCGCTGGTGGTCCGGGTGGCGGTGGTCAACCGCCCAAACCGCTGACTCCCGAGCAAGTGGGCCTTGTCCGCGCATGGATTGACGCCGGCGCAAAGTAATCTGGCAGAAAAAAGCTTAACTCCCGGAATGTTCGCAAGAATACTCCGGGAGTTTTTCTTTCCCGGCGCGAAGCCAGGCACGGCAGTTCACCACCACGACCAAAACTCGACCTTGAAAAATCGCAGGAAGCGGCGGGAGAGCAGGTCGATCAACCGGCGCTCGCCGCATGAAATCTTGGCGTTGCCAGTCATCTCGGGTTTGAGCAACAGGTCGGCATTCTCAAATCGCGTGGTCACCAGCACGATCCGCTCAGCCCGCGCCTCCGCCGGCTTGGTGGCCACTGGGGCGATGGCGAAAACTTTTCCGGTAAAGGAACGATCGGGGTAAGCCCGCACCCGGAGCGCCACTGACTGGCCGGTCCGTACCTCAGCGATCTCGCTCTCCGGCACCGCGATTTCAGCGGTGACCGTTTTTAGTTCGTGGACCTTGGCGATGAGATCGCCTTTCTTCACCGCTTCACCAAGTCGGTCCTTGAGCTTGTGGGTCACGACCACGCCATCGATCGGGCTCGCTACTTTCAGTAAAGCTGCCTGCTCTTCGGTGTATCTCAACTGCGCTTCAAGCCGGCGTAACTCCGCCTGGATGGCTTCGAGCTCTTCTTTACGGCTCCCGGCGAGCAGTAGGCGGAGATTGTCCTGGGCTTCCTGCAGCTCTTTGTGACGCAACTGCAATTGTTCACGGGTATCTTCCAGTTCACGCTGCGAAGCAAGCTTCTGCTCGAACAATTTCGCATCCATGTCCAGCCGGGCTTGCGCAAACGTCACGCGTTCCTGGCCCTTGGAAACGGTGGTGCGGGCGAGTTCGAGCTGCTCCGCGCGTGAGCCCGCTTCGAGCAGGCTGAGCTTGGCTTGGGCCTCCTCGCGCTGGGCCTTGAACTTGAGGATCTCCGCCTGCACGTCGCGTTCAGCCAGACTCACAATCAATTCACCCTTACGCACGGCATCGTTCTCATCGGCGTGGACACTTGCAATGATGCCATCCACCGCGGCACGCACGTCGGCGTTCTGCTCGGGCAGCACCGTGAACTCACCACTCACACGCAAGTCCATCCGCACGACGAACAATGCCGCGACCCCGAGCAGCAACAGACTCCAACGCAACGCTCGTTTGACAGGCAGGCTCATCTTGGCGGGCAAAGTGGCGGGCGGACGCGCGGCATTCAACAGTTTTTTCAGCGGCCACCGGAACGTGAGCAACAGGAACAAGGCAAATGCCGCAAAACCCCAGCCGCGATAATGGCCGACGAGATAGTTCATGATCGCGGCTGCCACCAGCGCGAATAAACCGTAGGAATAAACCGCCGCCAGCAGCCCGTAACTCAGGAAAATCCAACGCTCACGCTGAGAGACTCTTGGCAGCGGCGACGCGCCAAACGTCCAGACCTTTTTGAAAAATGCTCCCCAGTAACCGAACGCCCGCCCGCGCAGATTGGGGAGATTCAGCCAGTCGCTCAGCAGATAGTAGCCGTCCAACTTGATCAGCGGGTTGAGATTGAAGAGTGTCTTGATGCCCGAGGTGAGCATCACCACCAGCGCCATGTAGTTCGTGATGGTGTAAGGATCGGTCACCCGCCAGGTGAAACAGGCCACCGCCCAGAGTCCGAGCTCAAAGAACGCACCCGCGAAAGTCACCCAGAGGCGTTGGGCCTTTTTAGGGAACAGCCAGGCGTCGCTGATGTTGCAGTACAGCGTCGGCTGCAAGTAGATCAGCATGATGCCCAGTTCGCGCACGCGCCCCCCGAAATGTTTGCACGTCAGTCCGTGGGCGAATTCGTGCAGGATGATGACCAGCAACACGGTGACGTAGGCGATGGCGAGCGACGAAACGTTGAACAGCCGCGGGAAGTCGAGCTGGATCTCGCGCCAGTTCGCCACCGTGAGCATCGCCGCACCGACGATTAGCGCGGCAGCCATGCTAACGAAGGCAGGCGTAAAGAAAAACTTCAATCGTTGCTCCAGCCCCGTCAGCAACGCGTCGGGGTTGAAAGCCTTGATGCGCAGATAAAGCACGTCACCGCCGACACGCGATGGCTTTGCCACGACTGCGGCGTCGCTGTCATCAAGCAGACCCAGGTTCTTCAGGCGCGTGAGGAACTGATCGAGCGTGGCGCGCGGCAGGGTCGCTCCAAACTCCGCCTCCACTTTCTGCCGCAGCACCTCGGGATCGATCCGTCCGTCGAGATGATTCAGCAGGTAACCTTCAATCTCCCGGAAGCGGAAGTAGCGATCAGCTACCGGGTCTTTGACGACATACACCGGCGTGCCATCGCTCGTCTGCCGGCTCACGACGAGATCGGCCCGCAGCTTCGGCAGCGGATTGGTGCTGGTTTCCAACATGGCTCAAAACTTTGCAGGCCACCGAAGGGCGTCCGGTGGCCTGCATTCGAGCGAATGACCGGCGCGTGAGTAGTCAACGCCGGTGCTTCGCAATTACGGATTATGATTGCCACCGCCCTGGTTACCGGGCTGGCCTTCGTAACCATTCTGGCCGTTGCCTTGATTACCAGGCTGGCCTTCATAGCCGAGCTGGCCTGGGGGTTGGCTGGGCGCGATGCGCTCCTCCAATTGTTCAACTTCGAGTTGGATTTCGGGATTCATTTGTTTCACCTCCTTTCGATGTCAATTTCAGATGACACTAAATCTGTGTGAAAGTTTTTTGGTCGCCGACGCTCTCTACTGGATACGCGACGAGCTTGCGCCTCGTGCTTGGGCGGAGGCAATTCAAAACAGGTCCGAATTATTCACCGTCCTGTCCGTAGTCTCCCTGCCGCACATCGTAGCCGCCGATGACTCAATCAACCGGTCTGGCTACAGCCAATCGGATGCCCGCCGCCTCCTGATCGTTGCGCACCAACAGCAAATCATCCACCAGCGCGATGGGATTCCACGTCTTGGCGTTGAAGACCCGAAAGCGGGCGAGTTCATTGGGCGCGGCGCGCGTCGGTTGCAGTAACACGAGTTCGCCCGACTCCGCCATCAACAGATACAATTCACCGACAAGCAATCCTTGTCCGTGACCGTAGCGGCCTTCCTTCCAACGCAACGAGCCATCCGCAAGATCAATCGCGGCGAACATGCCATCGTCGAGGCCCATCGCACACCCATCACGCACGAACAGATGGCCGAACTTGGATTTCAATCGCGGCGATTTCCAGACCCGGGTGGCGGATAACTTGCCGTTGCGATCTGTCACCTCGATCAACTCCGCGCCATAACCGTAACCGCTCGCAACCAGAACGCGATTGCTGCTCACAACGATCGGCGAAGAGCACACGTCATTGCCATTACCCCACGGATGCGACCAGAGCACCTTGCCACTAGCGGGATCGTGTGACGTGATAAGGTCCGAGTTGAATGCAAGGATCTGCGGCACGCCGGCAAGCGTGGCTAGGATCGGTGAGGCGTACCCAGGACTCGTATTACCCGCGGACCATACGGGCTGCTTCCCGTCTTCAATTGAAAAGGCATGGAGCGATTGCGTGGAATTCTTGCCGCTATGAACGACTACAAGCTTATCAGTCACCAATGGCGAACTGGCGGTGCCCCAAGACGGCAAACTGCTTCCCGTCGTCGCCAAAACGTCGACCGCCCAGTGCATCTGACCACTCGCAAAGTCGAGGCAGGTCAACATTCCAGTCGCACCCATCGCCAGCACTCGGTTACCGGCAATTGTCGGCGTGGTGCGCGGACCTTCCCCGGCGATCTTGGTGTTGAAGCGGGCACTGTGTTGATGAACCCAAAGCGGCCGACCGGTCTTGAGTTCGTAGGCCACCACACATTCCTGTTCACCACGCTGCTCCTGGGTGATTGCATAATCACAAGCCACGGCGAAGCCCGACCACGCCGCGCCGATGGACTGCCGCCAGAGAATCTGTGGCGGGTACGCGGTCCAGTTGGTTTCCAGTCGAGGACCAGGCAACCTGCCGTCGCGATTCGGGCCGAGAAATTGGGGAAACCAAGCACCATTGGTTGACGGCCCATATCGCAAGCCGTGCACCACATTGGTAGATTGTCTAGCGACAAATCCTGGCCGCCAACGAAACTCAACTATTGGCAACAGATCGCCACTCACGCCACGAATCCGGAAGCACACCACCAGCACCAACAATCCCATCAGACAGATGCCGACGCCCAGCAGGCGCAATCGCCATCGGAGGCGGGACAGAAACAGCCACCAAAGACCCAAGGCGCCGCCGCCAGCCAGCACAGCAATGCCAGTTTGGAGATTGCGCTGCTGAAAATTCAGATCCGGCGCCAGCCGCGCCCACAGCACCCGCGCGAGAACGATGAGGCAAATCGCCGCTGCCGGCCACCAGCGGATGCGGCGCGGGCTGGATTGAGTTTGCGGTGTATCTGCCACGCGACTGGAGCATGAGGTTGAACGAACCGAAACTCAATCCGCGTTCAACCCACACCGGACTTGGTTTCAGCGCGCGCCTCAGGCATACTCGGCGTCCGATGCAATTGATTCGCGACATCTATGCGACCAAGGCCGCCGCGCGCAAGCCGGTGATCTCGGTGGAATTTTTCCCACCGAAGACCGACGAAGGCGACCGCACGTTGTTGGAGAAAACCATCCCTGCGCTTAAAGCGGTGAACCCGGATTATTGTTCCGTCACCTACGGCGCCGGCGGCAGCACGCGCGACAAGACGTTGATGATCGTGGACCGCATCCAGCGCGAGCACGGGCTGACGGCACTGGCGCATCTCACATGTGTCAATCATACGCGCGAACAGGTTGGGGATCTGCTTACCCGCATCAAGACGCTCGGTTGCAAAAACATTCTGGCATTGCGGGGCGATCCGCCAGCCGGAGGTGATTTCGTCCCGACCCCCGGCGGTTTTGAGTTTTCATCGCAACTCGTCGAATTCATCCGCGCGCGCGGTGATTTTTCCATCGGGGTGGCTGGATTCCCGGAAGGTCACATCGCTTGCAAGGCCGGCAAGCATACGGACTGGCAATATCTCGCCAGTAAAGTCCGGGCCGGCGCGGACTTTGTAATCACGCAGCTCTTCTTCGACAACGCCGACTTCTTTGCCTTCCGTGATCATCTGACCAAACTCGGCGTAAACGTGCCCCTCGTCCCGGGCGTCATCTCGATTCTCAGCGCCACCCAGATCAAAAAGTTCACCCAGCTCTGCGGCGCGAAGGTTCCCGCTGCATTGGCGGCCAAACTCGACCCCCTGGCAAATGATGATGCCGCGTGCGCGGAGTTCGGGATTGATTACGCCACGAAGCAGTGTGAAGAACTTCTGCGGGCCGGTGTGCCGGGGTTGCACTTCTACTCGTTGAACAAATCCGCCGCCACGGTCAGCGTGCTGAAGAATCTCGGGCTGGCTTGAGCGAGGATCAAAATCCTCCGGCGAACAACCAGGCCCCGCCGATGACCAGTGCGGCGACTGCCGTCGTGCCGAGCAAGCCACGATAAAACTTCACACTGTTCGCGCCCCAGCGCTGATTGACCGCACCCATCGCCCAGGAAAATGCCGCCATGGAAAGCACGGTGCCCAATCCGTAGGAGATGAGATAAGCAATGGCCTGAACTTTCGTGGGAAAAGCGAGCACGGGCAGCACCCCCAGAAAGTGCGAGCTGCCGGCCAATCCGTGCAACGTACCGATGCCGAACGCCGCATGCATGTGCTGGCGATGCGCCGCCGGGTCCTCATGAGCCTCCTCGTGATGATGCACATGAATATGCACATGACGCTCACCATCATGTTCGTGCTCGTGCGCGTGGATGCCGTGGCGCAACGCGGCCCGCATGGCCCAGATTCCGATGCCGATGAGGGTCACGCCTACAAGCCGTTCCCCCCACGCGGAAAGTGATTCGAGCGGCAACACGTCGCGCAGACCGAGCGAAAGCAGGCCCACCAACGCCACGCCCGCAGAATGTCCCAAGCCCCAACGCACACCGGAAAGCCACGGCCGGCGCTTTTGATGCACGGCCAACGGCGCGATGGCCGCCAAGTGGTCCGGGCCGGACCACACATGCGCGGCGCCGGCGATCAATCCTGTAAGTGGGGCGATCATTTTCCTGAAAACCGCGCGAACTGTGGAGTATCCAGCCGCATGGTGCAAAGAAAAGTTATTGAGACAACAAACACCGGGCTTCGCTCAGCCGCGCTTTTGAATCAATTCGCGGAACTCAGCGAAGAGCGGCGTCGAGTCATGGGGGCCGGGCGATGCTTCAGGGTGATACTGCACACAGAAGATCGGCTTCGTCTTGTGGCGCAGCCCTTCGACAGTCTGATCATTCAAGTTGAAACGATTGACCGACACGTCGGACGGCAGCGACTTCGCATCCACGGCAAAGCCATGATTCTGCGAAGTGATTTCAACTTTCCCTGATTCCAAATCCTTCACCGGTTGGTTTGCACCGCGATGGCCGAACTTGAGTTTGAAAGTCTTTCCGCCCAACGCCTGCCCAAGAATCTGGTGGCCGAGGCAAATGCCGAAAATTGGGATGCCGCTCTTTACCAGCTCGCTCACCGTGTTGACTGCATAGCCCAAGGCCGCGGGATCGCCCGGGCCGTTCGAGAGGAAGACCCCCGCTGGCTTGTGCTCGAGCGCATCAGCGGCGGTGGCGGTGGCGGGCAACACCTGGATGTTGAACCCATGCTGCCGCAACCGGCGCAGGATGTTGTATTTCATCCCGAAGTCGAACGCCACGATGGGAATGTCCGCCGCTGGCAACGGTACGCGCAGATTCCGCGCCTCGCTACCGGAAGCCGTGTTGCCGACGCTCAGCTTGAATGCGCCGCTTTGTTGATCCTTCTCGTCCCAGCGGAACGCCTGCTTGTGTGTGACTTCCTTGACGTAGTCCACGCCGACGAGCCCCGGCCATTCCTTTGCGCGCTTGATGGCGTCGGCTTCGGAGATTCCTTCGGTGGAAATGAACCCATTCAACGCGCCCCGGACACGGAGCTTGCGGGTGAGCGCCCGGGTATCGATGCCTTGAATGCCGGGAATGCCGTTGCGTTCGAGGTAATCGCCGAGCGAACTGTCCGCGCGCCAGTTGCTGACGACGGGTGAGACTTCGCGCACGACAAAGCCGCCGACATGCGGCCGCCAGGACTCCACGTCCACCTCGTTCACACCGTAGTTGCCGATGAGCGGATAGGTCATCGTCACGATCTGCCCCTTGTAGGAAGGGTCCGTGAGAATCTCCTGGTAACCAGTCATGGAAGTGTTGAAGCACACCTCGCCGCAGGCAGACGCTTTCGCGCCAAATCCCGCGCCGTGGAACACCGAACCATCTTCGAGGGCAAGAATCGCTTTCATTCCGGGCAACGACCGTGCGGGATGCTAGGCATCAAGCCCGGCGGGTCAAGTTGGAAGCTCCAGGATCCTCGATTCAACGTTAACCGACTAGTGCCCGCATACACTTTGAACTGGAGTTGAGTGGTCGGACTACTGGCCAGCATGAATAATTCTCGTGCGCTTGACGCCCTCGCGGTTCAGCAGCATTCTCGAATACCCGCCTGCCCGGCGCGTCTGAACGAACGTTGGTTGTAACTGTATCATGCTTATGAAAACTCGCTTGTTTGTCCTGGTATTATCTTTGACAGGCCTGATCGGCTCTTTCGCGGCCCCGCCGCTCGGCACTTTCTATTACGATTTCAGCGCCACGAACAATCCACTCTGGGATCTCTCCGGGCCGTTGGAACTGAACCAGCAGATCATCGGCGCCGCCGGCTCGAGCACCGCACTCAAAGTGCCGATCACCGTGGATCAAAGCATCAAGGGCCGGCTCGACGGTTCGGGTTTCACCACCGTGCTGGTGGACACAAATCCAGTCAGCGCCCAATATCGGTTGTCGGGCAAGATTTACACGGCTTCCAGCAAGACAAAGGTCAAACTTAACGTGCGGGCGACCGGCCGGGATGTCATCGCCGGGGTCACCAACAACTTCCGCATCGTGCTCGTTTACCAGCTGGAACTGGATCCGCTGACACAGAAGCTTGCCGGCACCGTCCGGGGCACCGCCAAATTCTCCGCACTCATCGACGGCCGGATCCACCAGGAAACCGAGGTGACCCTGCCAGCCAGCATCGATGGCAGTTGGGTGCTCAAGCTGGATCTGAATTCCTCGGCGCCTCCCGGCGGCAACGCGGAGATCACCCTGCCCAACGGCCGTTTTCTCCAATACTCCGTCCGCGGCAGCCATTCTGAATCCCGGGATCTCACCCGATTGAGCCTGAAAGGATTCGTCAACAGCCGCGGTTCGAAACTGTCGCTGCTTCTATCCACCACCAACGCAATCATCACCGATCTTGGGGGCCGCGTGTTCGGGCAGAAGCTGGGAACGAAACAATCCACTCCCCCACCGCCTCACGGTGGCGGTGACAACGGCAACGACGATTGATGAACCGTTGTATCGTTTGCGTCGCGCTGGCGGCCGTGATGGTAGTTGTCACTACCGTTGCGCAGGTGAAAAAGGATTTCCCCAAACACTGGGGCCAACCACCTGAAATCCAGACGCACGATCATCGTCCGTTGCCGGGTGGTTACGGCTACGGCAGTTCCACCCTTTCGAACTGGATCGCGGCAAATCTTGCAAAAGACCAGCTGGCGGGGCAATCGCCGGGCACGGTCAAACCACTTTACGAGAACAATCTCGACGCGCTGCCGGATGGTGCGCTGCCGGACACATTCATGGTGCTCGGCGGCGATTTCGTGGTGAAACACGACGGCACGAATGGTTTTCTGGAATTGCCCGGTGCGCCGCTGGACAGTTTTGCCGTTCAATTTGGACCGGTGGAGGCGGAGAACATCGCGGTCACGGCGCAGATCTTGGGAACCAATAAAGGCCGCCGCACGCCGACATTCGGGGTTGGCCTCGGCGGCGTGAGCGGCTGGAAGCTGCAAGTCTCGCCCGGCAAGAAAGCCATTGAACTGCTGCGCGATCAGGAAATCAAAGCCAGCAAGGAATTTGAGTGGAAAAGCGGCAAATGGACGCAGCTTCGCCTGCAAATCCGGAAGATCAAAGATGGCGAGTGGCGGGTCGAAGGCAAAGCCTGGTCGAAAGGCGAGAGCGAACCCGAAGACTGGCAGATCAGCTTTGAAGAGCAGGAAGTTCCAATCGCAGGCAAAGCCTCCGTACTCGGCAGCCCCTTCGCGGGGACGCCGATCCAGTTCGACGAACTGCGCGTGGAACGGGTGCCGTAGCCATCTTGCGGCTCTAATCAAAGTCCGAACAACTCATGAAGTAGTGGCAACGCGGGCAGCGCAGCTTGCACTTCTCGTTGTGCAGTTCGTGGCCACAGCGCGGACACCACCGCCAGTATTCACCCAGCTCACCCGGGTTCAGCGCACAACGCTCTGCCGATACCGGATCGGATTCGGAGGGGGTTGGCACGCCGCTTTCTAACCAAGCCGCCTGACCGAGGCAAGCATCTGATTTTTGCGGCCCAAAACTTCCTTGCCCGCAATCTCTGTGATTCGGCAACATCGCCGCAACCGGATCTGTTTCATGCACACGCTCATCAAAGACATTCTCGCCGCCAGTGAAGCCAAGGACGCAGTCACCGTGAAAGGCTGGGTGCGCACGCGGCGCGACAACAAGGGCTTTTCATTCCTCGAACTCAATGACGGCTCGTGCTTCGGCAGTCTGCAATGCGTCGTGGACGCCGGCACGCCCGGCTATGACGGCATCGCCAACTTCACCACCGGCACCTCGGCGGTGGTGGTGGGCAAACTCGTTCCCTCACCGGCTCAGGGCCAGAAGTGGGAGCTCCGCGCCACGAAACTCGAACTCGTCGGTGTGGCGGATACGACTTATCCGCTGCAAAAGAAGGGGCACACGCTCGAGTTCCTGCGCACGATCGCGCACCTGCGGCCGCGTTCGAATCTGTTCGGCGCGGTGTTCCGGGTGCGCAGCAAGCTGGCCTTTGCCGTACACGAGTTTTTTCAGAAGCGCGGGTTCTTCTACGTCCACACCCCGATCATCACGGCCAGCGATTGCGAGGGCGCGGGTGAGATGTTCCGCGTCACCACGCTGAAAGGGAAACCGGATGACAAACCGGAAGCCGATTTCTTCGGCAAACCCACGTTCCTGACCGTCAGCGGCCAGCTCGAGGCCGAGACGTTCGCGTGCGGGCTTTCGAATGTTTACACGTTCGGCCCCACCTTTCGCGCCGAGAATTCCAACACCGCCCGGCACGCCGCTGAGTTCTGGATGATCGAGCCCGAGATGGCATTCTGCGATCTACAGGGCGACATGGCGCTGGGCGAGGAGTTCATCAAGGCGATGGCAGCCTACGCGCTCGAAAATTGCACCGACGACCTCGCATTCTTCGCCAAGTTTGTGGACAAGGAACTGATGGACCGGCTCAAGTTCGTCATCGAGCGGCCGTTCACTCGCGTGACCTACACTGAGGCCGTCGAGATCATCAACAAGTCCGGCAAGAAATTTGAGTTCCCGGTGAGCTACGGCCAGAACCTGCAATCTGAGCATGAGCGCTTCCTGACCGAGGAACACTTCAAATCGCCGACCACGGTTTACAACTACCCGCGGGAGATCAAGCCGTTCTACATGCGGCTGAACGATGACCAGCAGACCGTCACCGCGATGGACGTGCTCGTGCCCGGCATCGGCGAAGTCATCGGCGGTGCGCAACGCGAGGAGCGGCTCGATCAACTGCTGGAGAACCTGAAGTTCCATCACCTCAAGCCCGAGGATTACTGGTGGTATATAGACTTGCGCAAATACGGCAGCGTACCGCACGCGGGCTTTGGCCTCGGCTTCGAGCGCTTGCTCATGTTTCTCACGGGTGTGGCCAACATCCGCGACGTCATTCCCTTCGCCCGCACACCGGGGAATGCGGAGTTCTAACTGGCTGTACAGGAGCAAACAGAGGTAACAGAGATTGGCAGGATGCAGCCTCCGTTACCTCTGTTTGCTCCTGTCATACTTCGTCACGCGTTCGTAACAATCGCCGGGAAAGCCGGCGAGGAATTGTAGTTCACGGTTGCATAGGCCTCTGCGAAACTGCGGCTGAGCAGAGGAACGTATGAAAACAAACCATGTCGAACTCTGGAAAAGGCTGGAACAATTCCAACTGGATTCACCGGAAGCGGCGCTTCCGTTCTCGGCCCGGCTCGCCCGGGAAAACAACTGGTCGGCAGCTTACTCGCAGCGCGTCATCGCCGAATACAAACGCTTCGCCTTCCTCGCTGTGGCGGCCGGACATCCGGTGTCGCCCTCAGAGGACGTGGATCAGGCGTGGCATCTGCACCTGACCTACTCGCAAAGTTACTGGAGGGTCTTCTGCCCGTCGGTGCTGCAAACGTCGTTGCATCATCAGCCCACTCAAGGCGGCGCGGCAGAACGCGAGAAATTTGACGATTGGTATCAGCGCACACTGGAAAGTTATCGCGAACATTTCGGCGAAGCACCGCCAAGCGACATCTGGCCCTCGCCGGAAGCGAAGCATGCCACCAAACAGGAATTCATCCGCGTGGATCGCCGCGCGAACTGGGTCATTCCCAAACCGGCCTGGCTGTGGAGTCCCAAGTCAGCCGCGCTTGCAGGATTGCTGGTGTTCGCGGCACTTTGCTCTGGCGCCGCCCACGCCAACGGCTTGAATCCATTCGACTGGTCCGGGCCGCAGTTCCTCGGATTCTACGTGATCCTGTGTGTGGTGGTTTTCATGGCAGGCTTTCTCCTGCGCCGTGCATTGCGGATGCCGATGGCGTCACCGGTTGGAAATCAGCCAGAGCTTGAAGGCTACGAACTCGCGTATCTCAATGGCGGTCGCGGACTGGCGGTCAGCGCCGCCATCGCGAATCTGGCGAACCAAAACCGCGTGCAAGTGACCCGGCGGAATCGCATCGAGGCTTTGGGCGAGCGATTAGTCGAGGGTCATCCATTGGAGCGCGTGGCTCATGCCGCGGCTCGAAGCCCAAGCGGCGTGACAGTGAGTGACGTGCGCGGAGCGTGCAAGCCGGTCGTCGCGAACATTTCCGGAGACCTCAAAGCGCGAGGTCTGGTGGTGGCCGATGGCCAGGCGCTCAAGGCGGTCTGGCTGCCGCTGCTCCTCGCGTTGGGGTTGCCGCTGGTGGGTGGGATCAAGGTTGCGATCGGATTGAGCCGCGGTCGGCCAGTTATCTTTCTGGCGATGTTCACCGTGATTGCGACCGTCGCCGCACTCGCGGCTTTTGCCCGGCGGCCTTTGCGCAGCCGATTCGGCGACGCCGTGCTCGGGCGTTTGCAAGCGCAACACGCCGCGCTCCGCCATCTCGGTCGTAACACTTCGAGCCTTCCCGCACCCGCGCTGGCCACGGCGATCGGGCTGTTCGGGTTCACCGCCCTAGCCGGGACGCAACTGGACGATGTGCGCAAGAAACTTCACACGACCTCCAGCAGTGGCTGCGGAAGTTCTTGCGGAGGAGGTTGCGGTGGAGGGGGAGGCAGCAGCAGTTGTGGCGGGGGCGG
>Ga0315910_10000713_pt1 | contig 32042 bp, 29 predicted proteins | sample EdamamesoilMG_FD_204470 | JGI IMG/M metagenome (GOLD analysis project Ga0315910, IMG submission 204470) | Garden soil microbial communities collected in Santa Monica, California, United States - Edamame soil | ecosystem: Environmental > Terrestrial > Soil > Garden | place: USA: California... | reverse complement strand
GAGCGATCGGTCGCGGCGCGAATGATCTCGTGCGTGCGCTCGGTGGTCGCGGTGATGTGGCAGGGAAGTTGCGCCGGGTGATCGCTCTCGCGCCCGAGATAGCTGAATACCGGCCGCGGCTCGTCGGAGTGCTGCGCGGCCAGGCGCGAGTAGTCGATGGTGCGGCCATCGATGCGCGGCGGCGTGCCGGTCTTCAGGCGCCCGGTACGGAAGGGCAGCGCACGCAGTCGCTCGGCGAGCTTGTTGGACGGCGGATCACCCGCGCGCCCACCGGCGTAGTTGTCGAGACCGACATGGATGCGGCCGCCGAGGAAGGTTCCGACGGTGAGCACCACCGCTCGCGCGCGGAATTCGATGCCCGTGACCGTGACCACGCCACGCACGCCGCCGTCGTCCACGATCAGGTCGGCGCATTCCTGCTGGAACAGCGTGAGGTTTCGCTGGTTCTCGAGCGCCCGCCGCACGAAAGCCTTGTAGAGCTGGCGATCCGCCTGCACGCGCGTCGCGCGCACCGCCGGGCCCTTGCTGGCGTTGAGCGTGCGTGCCTGGATGGCCGCCGCGTCCGCGGCGCGCGCCATCACACCACCGAGTGCGTCGATCTCCTTGACCAGGTGGCCCTTGCCGATGCCGCCGATCGCGGGATTGCAGCTCATCTGGCCCAGCGTCTCGATGGACTGCGTCAGCAGGAGCGTGCGCACGCCCATGCGGCCAGCCGCAAGCGCGGCTTCGGTGCCGGCATGGCCGCCACCCACCACGATTACGTCAAAAGCATCCGCGCTACCCACTTAATTTCCGCCAGATCAACGAGTTAAGGGCGCGGATTGTAGGCCGGTCGGGGTGTCAACGCCACCGCGACCGGCCCGTTGTTAGGGGCAAGAGTGCCGATTTCCGGCCCTTGCAGGAGAGGTACATGAATAAGTCGATCATTTTCGCGGCCCTGGCCGTCATCGCGACGGCTCCTGTGCTGGCCGACACGCCGAGGCTGGATGCACGCGAAGCCCAGCAGGCCGGTCGCATCTACAACGGCGTGGCGAGCGGTGAGCTCACGCGTCCCGAGGCCCGCCGCCTGGCCGCCGGCCAGGTGCATCTGCGCCGCGTCGAAGCGCGCGCCAAGTCGGATGGCGTGGTGACCGGTCGCGAGCGCGCGCACCTCCAGCACGAGGCCAACCAGCAGTCGCGTCGCATCTATCGCCAGAAGCACGACGCGCAGGATCGCGGCTAAGCGCCTCATCGCAGAACCGCAACCTCAAAGGGCACGTACAGTTTGGTACGTGCCCTTTGTCATTTTCGGACCCCGTGAAACGGGTTTTGAATTCCGGCCGCAGGCCGTGACAAAGTGCGCCGCATGATGCGACTCGGCGTTCTGGCGGGACTCCTCTTTCTCGGGCAACCGCTCGCCGCAGCACCCGCAAGTCCCGCACTCGTACTCAAGCCCTGCCGCCTCGAACAGGCCGCGCGCATGTTCGCGCTGCCCGCCGAGTGCGGCTCACTGTCGGTGCCGGAAAATCCGGACCAGCCGAATGGCCGCAAGATCGACCTGTTCGTGGCGCGCGCGCCGGCGATCAGCCTGAAGAAGTCGCCCGATCCGTTGTTCCTCATCGCCGGGGGTCCCGGCACCTCGGCCGCCGAGTTGTACACGCTGTACGCCTGGTCGTTCGATCGCGTGCGCCGCGATCGGGACATCGTCCTGGTCGATCAGCGCGGCACCGGCCGGTCGCATCGCCTCGACTGCCACTACCCCGAGCACAACGTGTTCGAGCGGCTCGATGAAATCGAGGTCGGTGCGGAGAACGTGCGGTGCCGCGACGAGCTCGCCAGGAACTCGGACCTGCGGTTCTACACCACCAGCATCGCGGTGAAGGATCTCGATGCCGTGCGCCAGGCGTTGGGTTATCAACAGATCAATCTCTACGGAAATTCCTACGGCACCCGCGTGGCGCAGCACTATGCGCGCCGTTATCCGCAATCCACGCGCACGCTGATCCTCGACGGCGTGGTGAATCCCGAAGAGGTGCTCGGCCCGGCGATCGCGATCGACGCGGAGCGCGCGCTCGAACGCATCCTGAAGCGCTGCCAGGCGGATGCCTCCTGCGTGAAGGCATTCAAGGACCCCTTCGCCGACTACCACGCCCTGCGCACGCGGCTCGCGAAGCGCCCCGAGCCCACCATCGTCGAGGAAGCGTCCACCGGGCGGCCTATCCACTTCGAGTTCACCAACAGGCACCTGTCGGCGGTGCTGCGGCTGTCCAGTTACGACGACAACCAGGCCGCGCTGTTGCCGCTGTCGCTGCACCTGGCGATCCACGAAGATAATTTCATGCCGCTCTCCAACCAGTTCCGCGTGTTCGCGCGGCTCTTCGAGGACACCTTCGCCTACGGCATGCACAACAGCGTGGTCTGCAGCGAGGACGTGCCGCTCATCGATCCGGCGAAGCTGGATTTCGCCGCGCTGAATGCCACGCACATGGGCGCCGAGCAGGTGCAGCAGCTCCTCGAGGCCTGCCGCGACTGGCCCAGGGGCATCGTGGATGCGGACCTGCACGCGCCGCTCAAGAGCGCCGCGGCTGCGCTGCTGCTTTCCGGCACCGACGATCCGGTGACGCCCCCGCAGCAGGCCGTGACCGCGCAACGTGCCTTTGCGGACAGCCAGCACGTGATCATCTCGGGTCGTGGCCACGGCCAGCTCTCCGCGGCCTGCGTCGACCGTGTCATTGCCGATTTCGTTCGCGCGGGCACCGCGAAAGGCCTGGACTCGAGCTGCACGAAGAAGCTCGCGCCCATGCCGTTCTTCATCACGCTGGCCGGACCTGCGCCATGACGGAGTCACGCTGATGCTCGAGGCACGCGGCCTGTGCAAGTCTTTCGGCGAAGTCGCCGCGGTTCGCAGCGTGAGTTTCAGCGCGCGCGACGGCCAGATCACCGGGTTGCTGGGCCCGAACGGCGCGGGCAAGTCGACCACGCTGCGCATGTTGTACACCGTGCTCAGGCCCGACCAGGGTGATGCCTTCATCGACGGCCGCAGCGTGCTCGAGGATCCGCTCGCGGCGCGGCATGCCATCGGCGTGTTGTCGCACGGCGCCGGCGTCTACAACCACCTGACGGCGCGCGAGAACATCACCTACTTCGGCGAGCTGCACGGCCTCACCCGCGCCGATCGCGAGGCGCGCGCCACCGAGCTCATCGAGCTGCTCGAGATGCAGCCGTTCGCCGACCGGCAGGCCAAGGGCTTTTCGCAGGGGCAGAAGCTCAAGACCGCGCTGGCGCGCGCGCTGGTGCATCGGCCGAAGAACGTGCTGCTGGACGAACCCACCAACGGACTCGACGTCATGGCGGTACGCGGGCTGCGCAAGTTGCTGGCGCAACTGCGCGACGCGGGACACTGCGTGCTGTTCTCCAGCCACGTGATGCAGGAAGTCGAACAGCTCTGCGACGAGGTCGTGGTCATCGCCGGCGGACAGGTGGTGGCCGCGGGCACGCTGGCCGACATTCGCGCGCACGGCGGCGACCGGCTCGAAGACGCCTTCGTCGCGCTCATGGACGCCAACGGCGAGTCGAAACCCGAGGGCAAGTCGTGAGCCTGCGCGGCATCTGGGCGGTATTCCGCAAGGAGTTCCGCGAGAACCTGCGCGACCGGCGCACGTTGCTGTCGGCACTGGTGTTCGGACCCATCATGGGCCCGGTGCTCGTGGCCGTGCTGACCCAGTTCCTCGTCAGGCATACCGAGGAACAGGGCGAGGAGAACATCGTGGCCGCGGTCATGCACGCGGAGCGCGCGCCGAACCTGCTCGCCTTCCTGGGCGCGCGCGGCGTCGATATCGTGAAGGTCGATCTCGACGATGCGGGCGCGCGCCACGCGGTGGCGACGCAGAAGCACAAGTTCATCCTGGAAATCCCGGAGGATTTCGGCGCACGCCTGCAGGAAGGCCAGCCCGCCCCCGTGATCCTCTACTCCGACGCGTCGCGCGGCTTCGAACGGCAGGGTGTCGGGCGCGTGCGTGCGCTCGTGGCGCAGTACGGCGTCAACATCGCGCAATTGAGATACCTGGCGCGCGGCATCGATCCGGTTTCGGTGGTGCCGATCGCCGTGCAGGAAATCGACGTGTCGACGCCCAGCGGCCGTTCGGTGCTGCTGCTCAACATGATGACCTACCTGGTCATCCTGTCCATGTTGTTTGGCGGACTGTATCTCGCGATCGACGCGACCGCGGGCGAGCGGGAACGCGGCTCGCTCGAGGTCTTGCTGACGACACCGGTACCGCGCGAACACCTGATCTACGGAAAAATCCTCGCGGCCGGTTCGTACATGCTGGTGTCGCTGGTGCTCACGGTGATCATGTTCTCGGTGGCCATGAGCTTCGTCGGCCTCGAGAGCCTGGGTGCGACGGCCAATCTCGGGCCGCACGCCGTGAGCACGCTGATCGCCTGCTGCGCACCGCTGATCCTGTTCGGCGCGTCGTACCTCAGCATCGTCTCGGGCTTCGCCAAGAGTTATCGCGAGGCGCAGACCTATCTCGGCCTGGTGATCACCATTCCCACGTTGCCGCTGATGTTCGCCGGCATGCTGGGATTGCAGGCCAAGTTGTCGCTGATGTTCGTGCCCTTCCTGTCGCAACACCTGCTCATGACCACGGTGGTGCGCGCGGAACCGATCGATCCGACCTTCGTCTCGGTCTCGGTGGTCAGCACCCTGGTGTACGGCCTGGTCCTGATGTGGCTGGCGGGACGGCTCTACAAACGCGAAGGCTTGTTAGGCTGACTTCGCCGCCCTGATCGGCCGCACACCCGGCGGCAACGAGGCGCTGCGATGCTGCGCCAGCAGCGCGCGGTAACGGAAGATCTCCGACGAGGTGAATTCGCGCGCCTCGATCTCGTAGCGATTGTCCCAGTAGCCGCGGCGGAAACATTCCAGCAGGTAACGCGGGATGGTGAGGTCGCCCGGCGCCCATTGGCGCAACACGTGGAAATACTCGTGCAGCAGCAGCGGCCCGTCGGCGAAGAACTCCTTGCCGCTGCCGCGCAGGTAGATGCGGTTCGGCCGCGTCGTGGCGATCGCGCGCCAGTGGAAGCGCACGAAGATCGAATACTGGATGACCTTGACCTGGCCCACGGATTCGCCAAACAGGGCCTCGAGCGCCAGTTGCACGTCTTTCGGCGGAAAGCAGCGATTACCGACCCACATGTCACTTACCTATGCAGAACGATCCGAAGATGCGCCCTAACAAGTCGTCCGCCGTGAAGGCGCCCGTTATTTCTTCGAGTGCGCGCTGCGCATGCCGCAACTCTTCCGCCATCAACTCGCCGGCGCGGCGCTTCCCGAGTTCACGCGCGGCAGTTTCAACGCATTCGCGCGCACGCGCCAGTGCCTCGAGGTGACGTTTTCGCGCAGAAATGCTGCCGTTTCCCGGACTCTGGTAGCTGACACAGTCCTTCAGATGCGAACGCAACAGGTCCAGTCCCGTCCCCGTCATCGCTGACACGTGCACGCGTGGCGGGCCCGCCACCGTGTCGGCCACCGGCAATCCGCCGTTCAGGTCGATCTTGTTGAATACCAGGGTGACGGGCACGTCGGGCGGCAGCCGCGGCTTTTCTTCGTCGAAGGCGCGGCCCAGCGGATCGCTGGCGGTGTCGATGACGAACAGCACCCGGTCGGCGCGCGACATCTCGGCCGCGGCGCGCCGTACACCTTCCCGCTCGACCAGGTCCTCGGAGTCGCGCAGTCCGGCGGTATCGAGCACGTGCAGTGGCAGGCCGTCGATGTCGATGCGTTCGCGGAGCACATCCCGGGTGGTGCCCGGGATGGCGGTCACGATGGCGGCTTCATAACCGGCAAGCCGGTTCAGCAAGCTGGACTTGCCCGAGTTGGGTCGCCCGGCGAGCACCACCGTGAGGCCGTCGCGCAGCAGCCGACCCTGCCCGGCCGCGGCCGCCACGGCGTCGAAGTGTCCGCGCACGCCGGCCAGCCTCTCGGTGAGCTCGGCATTGCCGAGGAAGTCCACTTCCTCTTCGGGAAAGTCGATCGCGGCTTCCACGTAGGTACGCAGGTCGATCAACGCATCGACGAGGCCCTGCACCATGCTCGAGAACTCGCCCTGCAGGGAGCGCATCGCGGCGCGTGCCGCTTCCCGCGAGCCGGCGTCGATCAGGTCCGCAACGGCCTCGGCCTGCGTGAGATCGATCTTGTCGTTGTGAAAGGCGCGCTCGGTGAATTCTCCGGGCCGCGCGCGGCGCGCGCCCAGCTCCATCACGCGTGCCACCAGCGATTCGACGATGACCGGGCCGCCGTGCCCATGCAGCTCGAGCACATGTTCGCCGGTGTAGGAATGCGGCCCCGGGAAGAACAGCGCAATGCCGATGTCGATGGGCTGACCGGCCGCATCCAGGAACCGCGACAGCGTGGCCAGGCGGGGCGTGGGCAGGTCGCCCACCAGCGTCGCCGCGATCTCCGGAGCCTTCGGGCCCGAGACCCGCACGATGCCGACTCCGCCGCGACCGGGCGGAGTGGCTGCTGCGACGATGGTGTCCGTGTGACTCATGGCGCGCGGCTTCGTGCCGCCGGCACAAGTCTACGCCGGTTGCCGCGCTGTCAATCCACGCACCAAAGCGTGCGATGCAGCGCGGCAGCCGGTCAGCGTTGCTTGCGTGCCTTGTCTTCCGCCGTGATGGTGCGGTTGATGTTCCACTGCTGCAGGATCGACAAGCCCGTGTTCGTGACCCAGTAGAGCACCAGGCCCGCCGGGAAGAGCGCGAACATCACCGAGAACACCAGCGGCATGAACTGGAACACCTTGGCCTGCACCGGATCCGGCGGCGGCGGATTCAGCTTGTACTGCATCCACATCGCCAGACCGTTGAGCGCGGGCAGGATGAAGAACGGATCGCGTGACGACAGGTCGTTGATCCAGCCGAGGAACGGCGCCTGGCGCATCTCCACGCTTTCGAGCAGCACCCAGTAGAACGCGAGGAATACCGGCATCTGGATCAGCATGGGCAGGCAGCCCGACAGCGGGTTGGCTTTCTCGCTCTTGTACAGGTCCATCATGGCGCGACCGAGTTTTTCGCGGTCGTCCTTGTAGGTCTCCTGCAGCTGCTTCATGCGCGGTGCGAGCACGCGCATGCGCGCCATCTGCCGGCCGGAATACTGGGCCAGCGGATAGAACAGCAGCTTGAGCAGGAAGGTCACGAAAATGATCGCGAGGCCCCAGTTCGTCACCAGGCTGTGCGCCTTCTGCAGCAGCCAGAAGAGCGGGCGCGCGATCGGGGTGGCCCAGCTGTAGTCGGCGACGCGGTCCAGTTCCGGATTCAGCGACAACAGTTGCGTCTGCAGTTTCGGCCCAACGAACAGCTGCTCGGTGAGCTTCAACGTCGCGCCGGGCGCGACGGTATGCGCGGGACCCGCCGCGGTGAACAGGTACTGGTTGCCCTGCGAAGCCAGCGTGATGGCGTAGGACTCAGCGGGGTTCGGCACCACGGCGCTGACGAAGTGGTGTTGCATGCCGGCGATCCAGCCGCCCTGCACGTTGCCCGAGAAACTCTGGGTGTCTTTCTTCTGGATGTCGAACTTCGAATATTTCTTTCCATCCCACAGCGCCGGCGTGCGGTAGGCGAAGCTCTCCACCTTGAACATCGAGCGCTCGACCGGCGGGTCGGTGCGATTGATCTGCGCGTAGGAAGCCGCGTCCCAAGGAGCGCCCGAGTTGTTCTGGATGTCGTACTCGAGGCCGATGCCGTAGAAGCTGCGCTTGAAGGTGTAGATCTTGGTGACGGTGACGCCGTTGCCGTCGGTCCAGCTGAGCGGCACGCGCAGTTCGTCCTGGCCCGCCGCGAGTTCGTACCGGGTGGCCGGGGCCGTGAACATCGCCAGGTGCGTGGGGCTCGCGCCGGGCTTCGATGATGAGAGTCCCGTCTGCAGCACGTAGTTAGTCGCGGGGCTGTCGGTGTTGAGCAGCACCACCGGGTCGGGCTTGCCCTTGACCAGCGGATACGCCGGCAACTCCGCACGCACCAGGTCGCCGCCCTTGAGGCTGATGTCGAGCACCAGCACGTCGGTGACGACGCGGATTTTTTCGCCCGCCTGAGCCACGCCCGCTTCGACCGGGACATTCGCCGGCGTCGGCACGGCGGCCGTGGGAGCCGGAACGGCATTCGGGCTTTGAGCCGCTTGTGGAACGCTGTCCCCGAGCTCAGCTGGCTTTGTCTCGCCCGTGGCGCTAGTCGTGGTGGCGGACGCGGTCGACTTGGGACCGTAGTCGATCTGCCACTGGGAGTAATTCATCCAAATTGCGAGCGCCAGCGCCAGCCAGAGGAAGAAGCGAATGTTGTTAGTCATGCGAGTGTCTTGAACAAGGAACCGGGTCGAATCCGCCATCGTTGAACGGGTGGCAGCGCGCGATGCGTTTGATCGCCAGCCAGGTGCCACGAATCGCGCCGTGGGTGTCGATGGCTTCCATGGCGTAATGCGAGCACGACGGATAGAAACGACAACGCGGCCCGAACAGCGGGCTCAGGCCCAACTGGTAGCCGCGAATCAGTAACTTCAGGACGTGGCGCATGTGCTCGCGACGCGTTGCCAAAGGGTTGCGAGGCTAGCACGCAGCGCCTCCGGCGTGGCTCCGGCCGCCTGAAATTTTGCCGCGACCACGACGTCGACCGACGGCAAATCGTGCTGTGCCAGGCGGAACGACTCACGCACCAGTCGGCGCAGGCGATTGCGTTTTACCGCGTTTCCCGCGGTTTTCACCGCGACGGCGAGTCCCACGCGTGGATGACCAAGCTCGTTGGGTTTTATACGCAGTCCGAAGAAGCGATCATCGAGGCGACGTCCGGATGCGTAAATTGCGTCGAACTGCAGCTTGCTGCGAAGACGCAGCTCAGTGCCAAAACGTAAACGACGATGCGTGGGCTGCATGGCGGCCCGAGAGCATGAAGTATTGGGCGTCGATTACGGAACGATCTTCTTGCGGCCCTTGGCGCGGCGGCGTGCGAGGACCTTCTGGCCGCCCGTGGTCTTCATGCGCGCGCGAAATCCGGTGGCGCGCTTGCGCTTGATCTTGCTCGGCTGGTAAGTGCGTTTCATATGATCGGCTCCAGGCCGCTGATCTCTCGGAAAAAAGGGCGGGAAGGGTACGCAGCGGGTGCCGCAGGTGTCAACAATTCCCGTCAGGAACGGCTAGACTTCGCACCCCCTTTTTCCCGGCCACCCTTTCCGACGGACCACTCGACCCGTGAACGCAGCTACGCGCGAATCCACGCAAGTGGGTAGCCCGCTCTGGTCGCGCTGCGTGCGCGCCCTCGAGGACGAGTTACCCGGCGAGCATTTCAACACCTGGGTGCGCCCGCTGCAGGCGATCGAGAGCAATGGGGCGCTGAAACTGCTGGCCCCGAACCGCTTCGCCGTGGACTGGGTCAATGCGCACCTGCTGTCCCGCCTCGGCGAGATGGTGCGCGGCTTCGTCGAAGGTGACGCGCCCATCGTCACGGTGGAAGTCGGGTCGCGTGTTGTCGAGGTGGCCGCGCGGATAGCCGAGCCCGAGGGCAATGGCGCCGCCCGCCCGAAGCGCAGCGAAGGCATCGTGGTCGGGGTCCGGCTGAATCCGGATTTCACTTTTTCCGGTTTCGTCGAAGGCAAGAGCAACCAGCTCGCCAAGGCCGCGGCCGTGCAGGTCGCGGAGAATCCCGGGCGTGCGTACAACCCGCTGTTCATTTACGGCGGTGTGGGTCTCGGCAAGACGCACCTGATGCAGGCCGTGGGTCATGCGATCAAGGCGCGGGATCCCGAAGCGCGCGTGGCGTACATCCACTCCGAGCGATTCGTGAGCGACATGGTCATCGCGCTCCAGCACAACAAGATGAACGAGTTCAAGACTGCGTATCGTTCGCTCGACGCGCTGCTCATCGACGACATCCAGTTCTTCGCGAACAAGGATCGCTCGCAGGAAGAGTTCTTCCACACGTTCAACGCGCTGCTCGAAGGGCAGCAGCAGGTCATCGTCACCTGCGATCGTTATCCGAAAGAAGTCTCGGGGCTCGAAGAACGCTTGAAATCCCGCTTCGGATGGGGTCTCACGGTGGCGATCGAACCGCCCGAGCTCGAGACCTGCGTGGCGATTCTCATCGGCAAGGCGCAGGCGGCGAACGTGCAATTGCCCGAGGAAGTCGCGTTCTTCATCGCGAAACGCATTCGCTCGAATGTTCGCGAGCTCGAAGGCGCGTTGAAACGCGTGATCGCGAATTCGCGCTTCACCGGTCGCTCGATCACGCTGGAATTCACCAAGGACGCATTGAAAGACCTGCTGACATTGCAGGCGAAATTGATCACTATCGAAAACATTCAGAAGACGGTGGCTGACTACTACAAAGTGCGCGTGGCAGATCTGCTTTCAAAACGCCGCAGTCGTTCCATCGCGCGCCCGCGCCAGGTCGCGATGGCGCTCGCGAAAGAACTCACCACGCACAGTCTTCCGGAAATTGGCGACGCCTTTGGCGGCCGCGATCACACGACGGTGCTTCATGCCTGCGCGCGCATTCGTGATCTGCGCGTGGCCGAACAGCGCGTCGGCGAGGATTATCAAAACCTGTTGAGAACCCTGACGGGATGACTGTGGAGGGCCTGTGGATAGTTTTGTGGACAAAATAATCCACAGGGCGCACACAGGGGATAGGCAGGCTGTGGGTAAGTTGATTCAGTGATTCTGGGATGGCAAAAGACTGATCCGAAATGGTTTTTCGAGTAATCCCCGTGATCCACAGGCTCTATAGCTGCTACTACTGGCTTTAAATCTTTAAGAACAGAAGGCAATCGCATGAAGCTTTCCGCTACCCGCGAGCAGATCCTCGCTCCGCTGCAGAGTGTCATCGGCGTGGTCGAACGTCGGCAGACCATGCCGGTGCTGTCGAACGTGTTACTCGCGGCGAGGAACAACCGCATCAGCGTCACGGGTACGGATCTCGAGGTGGAACTGGTGGCTTCAGGCGAAGCGACCGTGCAGCAGCCGGGAGATGTGACGGTTCCAGGCCGGAAGCTGCTGGATATCTTCAAGGCTTTGCCAGAAAAAACGCTGGTAACGGTTGCGACCGACGGCGAACGTGTATCGATCAAGGCTGGAAGGTCGCGGTTTACGCTCTCAACTCTGCCCGCCTCGGAGTTTCCGGTTGTCGAGGAGATCAACGCACAGCAGACCTTGACCCTGGCCCAGGGCGATTTCAGACGTTTGATCGACAAGACGCACTTTTCGATGGCGCAGCAAGACGTTCGCTACTATTTGAACGGACTTCTGCTCGAGACCGATGGCAAGACGCTGCGTGCGGTTGCGACCGATGGCCATCGCCTGGCGCTGTGCGAGGCCGAGCTCGAAAGCAAGGCGAAGACGAATCAGCAGGTGATCCTGCCGCGCAAGGGTGTACTGGAGCTGCAGCGCATTTTGGGCGGAGATGGCAGCGTGGATCTGGCGATCGGAACTAGCCACGTTCGCGCCCAGATTGGTGACATTCGGTTCACTTCCAAGCTCATTGATGGCCGTTTCCCGGAATATGGGCGGGTGATTCCCGCGAATCCGAGCAAGCAGGTCGAAGCGGATCGCGAAGGCCTGCGCCAGGCGCTACAACGAACAGCCATTCTCTCGAACGAGAAGTACCGCGGCGTTCGCATCAATTTCAAGCCTGATCTCGTCACGATCCAGGCACATAACCCCGAGCAGGAGGAAGCCGAGGACCAGGTCGAGGTCGCTTACAAGGGCGATGAGGTCGAGATCGGCTTCAATGTCACCTACTTGCTGGACGCTTTGTCGGCGGTCGATTCGGACAAGGTCGTCCTGGGGCTCACGGATGGAAACAGCAGCTGCCTGGTGCGCGCGGCCGGTGCCGCGACGTCCAAGTACGTCGTGATGCCGATGCGGCTCTGACAGCCTGGTTGCTCTCGGCATCGAGCCGCTGATCCAGCGATGTCTCTCGCCGAGCTGCGAATCGAGAACCTGCGCTGCATCGAGTCGGCGGCGCTGGAGTTCTCAGCCGAGCTCAACCTGATCGCCGGCGCGAATGGCGCCGGCAAAACTTCCATCCTCGAGGCCATTTTTCTCCTGGGCCGTGGGCGATCCTTTCGCACCCGTACCACCGAACGCCTCATACGGCATGGCCAGCCGACACTCACTGTATTCGGCCGTACACACGATCAACCTCCCAAGGCGGCTGGAATCGAAGTGTCTCGCGAGGGCACGAGGGCGCGCATAAACGGAGAGAACGCGCAGACCTTGCTGGACTTGTCCGGGGTGGTGCCTGTCCAGGCGATCGACCCCGAGATCCACAAGCTCATCGAGCAGGGCCCGGAACGCCGCCGGCGCTGGCTGGACTGGCTGGTGTTCCACGTGGAACCAGGCTTCGCCGGCCACTGGGCCCGGTACCAGCGAGCGCTCAAGCAGCGCAATGCGGCGCTCAGGGCCGGACAGCGGGATGTGTCGATTTGGGACCAGACTCTTGTCGAACATGGCGAGGCGATGAGTTCGGAAAGGCAGAAGGCGCTGGATCGCCTGGAGCCGTACTTGAAGAGACTGCTCGCGGCGTTTGCAGGCCTGGAGATCGACTTCGGCTTTCATGCGGGCTGGGGCCACGACCACACGCTCGCCGAAGCGCTGCGCCTGAATTCGGATAGGGACCGCGAGCGCGGTATGACCACCAGTGGACCCCACCGCGCAGATGTCGCGCTCCGAACGAAGGGGCGCACGGCTCGCGAGACGCTTTCCCGCGGACAACAAAAGCTCACCGCGGTGGCCATGATCATTTCCCAGCTCCGGCTTCTGCAGGAGGAGCAGGGCATGCGGGCGGTGCTGCTTCTCGACGATCCCGCGGCCGAGTTGGACGACCAGAATCTGCAGCGTCTTTTCGCCGAATTGGCGGCGTTGAAGTGCCAAATGATTGCCACGTCGTTGACGCCAGAAACCGCGCTTTTTCAAGCACCTAAAGCAACGTTTCACGTGGAACAGGGAAGGGTTCTCCGGGTATAATTCGCGCCCGTTTTTTCGAGTCAGTCATGGCCAACGACGACGTCTACGACTCAAGCAAAATCAAGGTCTTAAAGGGTCTTGACGCGGTGCGTAAAAGGCCCGGCATGTACATCGGTGACACCGATGACGGCACTGGCCTCCACCACATGGTTTTCGAGGTTGTGGATAACGCCATCGACGAGGCGTTGGCCGGCCATTGCGACCGCATTGTGGTCACCATCCACGCGGATGAATCGGTGACTGTTTCGGATAACGGCCGCGGCATTCCCACCGATATCCATCCCGAGGAAGGCCGCTCCGCAGCCGAAGTCATCATGACCGTCCTGCATGCCGGCGGTAAGTTCGATGACAGCTCGTACAAGGTTTCCGGCGGTCTGCACGGCGTCGGCGTGTCGGTTGTGAATGCGCTGTCGGATAACCTGTGGTTAACCATCAATCGCGATGGCAAACGCCACCAGATGGAATTCCGCCTGGGTGATGCGGTTGCCCCTCTGGCCGTCACCGGCGATACCGCCGAGAAGGGCACCATCGTGCGCTTCAAGGCCAGCTCGACCATCTTCAGCAACATCACCTTCGACTACGAGATCCTGGCGAAACGGCTGCGCGAACTCTCGTTCCTGAATTCCGGTGTGCGCATCGAGCTCATCGACGAGCGCGAAGCCAAGTCCGACGTGTTCGAACACCAGGGCGGATTGCAGGAGTTCGTGAAACACCTGAACCGCGCGCGGACGGCCGCACACCCCAATGTGTTCTGGTTTCGTTCCCAGGAAGGAACAATAGGCGTCGAAGTAGCGATGCAATGGAACGATTCGTATACCGAATCGATGTTCTGCTACACGAACAACATTCCGCAAAAGGACGGCGGCACCCATCTCGCCGGGTTCCGCGCGGCGCTTACGCGCACGCTGAACGATTACATCGAAAAAGAGATGGCGACCAAGAAGGAGAAGATCCCGACCACGGGCGATGACTCCCGCGAAGGTCTCACGGCCATCCTCTCGGTGAAGCTGCCCGACCCGAAGTTCTCCTCGCAGACGAAGGACAAGCTGGTGTCCTCCGAAGTGAAGGGCGTGGTTGAAACCGCCGTCGGCGCAAAACTCGCCGAATTCCTGCTCGAGCATCCGGCTGAAGCCAAGGCCATCGTCGGCAAGATCATCGAAGCCGCGCGTGCGCGCGAGGCGGCGCGCAAGGCGCGCGAGATGACTCGTCGCAAGGGCGCGCTCGACATCGCCGGCCTTCCCGGAAAACTCGCCGACTGCCAGGAGAAGGATCCTGCGTTGTGCGAAATCTTCATCGTCGAGGGTGACTCGGCCGGCGGCTCCGCCAAGCAAGGCCGCGACCGCCGCACGCAGGCCATCCTGCCGCTCAAGGGCAAGATCCTGAACGTCGAGAAGGCGCGCTTCGACAAGATGCTGGGGTCCGTCGAAGTGGGCACCCTGATCACCGCGCTCGGCTGTGGCATCGGCAAGGACGACTTCGATCTCAAGAAGCTGCGCTACCACCGCGTCATCCTCATGACCGACGCCGATGTCGACGGCTCGCATATCCGCACGCTGTTGCTGACGTTCTTCTACCGCCACGTGCCAGAACTCATCACCAACGGGCACATCTACATCGCGCAGCCGCCGCTCTACAAAGTGAAGCGCGGCAAGCAAGAGGTCTACGTCAAAGACGACGCCGAGCTCAACAGCATGTTGCTGGCTTCGGCGCTCGATGACGCCGGCCTGCACGTGAACGGCAAGGCGCCGGCGCTGACCGGTACCGGCCTCGAGACCCTCGCGCGCCAGTACATGGAAGTGCAGGCGATCATTCGCCGTTGGGCCAGGCGCTACGACGAACGCCTGCTCGACCAGTTGATCTACATGCCAGAAGTCACGGCCGCCGAGTTCGACCGCGCCGACTGGATGAACAACTGGACCCGCGAGCTCGCCGAGCACCTGAACTCCCTGTCGGACAGCCCGCGCAGCTACCGCGTCGAGTTGCGCCAGGTCGACGCTCATCCGCCGCGCGTGATGGTCAGCAAGACCGAACATGGCTCGGTCACCGAGAAGGTGCTGCCCAGGGAATTCTTCGAGTCCGCGGAATACCGGCGCATCGTCGAGCTGGGCAAGACGCTGGCCGGCCTGATCGGCGAGGGCGCCTATATCACCCGCGGCGAGGCGCGCGAGGACGTCGGCTCGTTCAAGCAGGCCATGACCTGGCTGATCGACCAGGCGCGCAAGGGCCAGTCCATCCAGCGCTACAAGGGCCTGGGCGAAATGAACCCGGAGCAGCTCTGGGATACCACGATCAATCCCGCGACGCGCCGACTCATGCAGGTGCGCATCGAGGACATCCTGGCGTCCGATGAAATCTTCACCACGCTGATGGGCGACCAGGTCGAACCGCGCCGCGAGTTCATCGAGAAGAACGCGCTGGCGGTGTCCAACCTCGACATCTAACTACTCGCCACCGGCATCGGGGCACGGCGTCATGCGAACACGGAAGTCGCCACGCAAATCGCCACGCAAGTCCAGTGCCGGGGCGCGTAGCAGCCCACGACCGCGCCTGCTCGCGGGCGGCAATCCCCAGATCGCCAAGGCCGATGGTGCCGCGCCGGTGCGCGCCTACCTGGAGGCCATGCCCGGATGGAAGCGGGCGATCGGCCGCCGGCTCGACGCGTTGATCACGACCACCGTTCCCGGCGTGCAGAAAGCCGTGAAGTGGAATTCACCTTTCTACGGCGTTGCGGGCCAGGGCTGGTTCCTGAGCTTTCATTGCTTCACCCGCTACATCAAGGTGACGTTTTTCAAAGGCACGTCGCTCGATCCGCCGCCACCCGGCGAATCGAAACATCGCGAAGTGCGCTACCTCGACGTGGCCGAGGACGGCCTTTCCGACGAGGAGCAGTTCGCCGACTGGGTGCGGCAGGCCAGCAGGATTCCCGGCTGGATGGCCTGAGCCTTTCCGTCTCACCAAACCATCCGCTGCATCGCAGCTCACTTCGGCGCTGATTCGGGCCGCTCCGGCGACTCGCGATCCTTCGCGCCAACCCGGCTGGAGTAGGCTCCGCGCATTCGTGCCTCACGGAAGACAGCCATGCGCAATGTCCCGTTGACCGGAATCCTCGTCGTCACCCTGGTGCGCAACTGGTGGACCCCGGAGACCAACACCAAGTTCGTCGCGGCCACGAAGAACCTCGGCGCGCTGTACCAGACCTTTTGCCCGCTCGAGGGGGCGTGCATCAATGGCGAGCTCACCATGGGCGAGAACATCGGCGACGTCGGCGGGCTCGAGATGGCGCACACCGCCTATCTACTGTCACTGAAGGGCCAGCCCGCACCGGTCATCGACGGCTTCACCGGTGACCAGCGCTTCTTCCTGTCGTTCGCGCAGGTCTGGCGCGCCAAGATGCGTGACGACATGACCCGCCAGCTGCTGCTGACCAACCCGCACTCGCCCTTCCAGGCGCGCGGCACCTATCCGCAGCGGAACATGGACGTGTGGTACGCGGCATTCGACGTCAAGCCGGGTGACAAGCTGTACCTCAGGCCCGAGGAGCGCGTGCATATCTGGTAGCGGCGCCTCCGTTCGTCACAAATTCCGCTCCATTCGTCACATCGCAGGTGCCACACCGGCCGCCGCCCGTCTAAAGCTGGGTCACTCCAGCTTGCCTCGCGGTGAACCCGATGCCCCGACACACACTGAACATCAATGGCCGTCCCCAGGGTTTCGACGCTCCCGATGACATGCCATTGCTGTGGGCGTTGCGGGATCGACTGAACCTCCCGGGCACGAAGTTCGGCTGCGGCGTGGGCGCCTGCGGCGCCTGCACGGTGCACCTCGATGGCAACGCCGTGCGTTCCTGCCAGGTGCCGGTCTCGGCGGTGGGTGACGCCCGCGTCACGACCATCGAGGGTCTGGATCCACGAGGTCAGCATCCGTTGCAGCGCGCCTGGTGTGAGCTCGACGTGGCGCAGTGCGGTTACTGCCAGGCCGGCCAGATCATGAGCGCCGCGGCGTTGCTGGCGAGCAAGCCGGCGCCCACCGATCTCGACATCGATGAAGCCCTGGCGGGAAATCTTTGCCGCTGCGGCACGTATCACCGCATTCGCGATGCCATCAAAACCGCCGCCGGCCTCAAGAAGCCGGGTGCCGCATGAGCGCGGTCGAGACCATCGACCGTCGCGTGTTCCTCAAGCGCGTGGCCCTCGCGGGCGGCGGACTGGCCCTCGCCTGCCATTGCGACTCCGTGCCCGCCGCCGTGGATCCTTCCACGAACACGACATTCGCACCCAACGCCTTCCTGCGAATCACCCCGGACGGAATGATCACGCTGCTTTCGCCGAACCCCGAGATCGGCCAGGGCGTGAAGACGTCGCTGCCCATGCTGGTGGCGGAGGAGCTGGAGGTCGACTTCGCCAGCGTTCACGTGGCACAGGCGCCGCTCGACGCGGCCTACGCGTATCAATTCTCCGGCGGCAGCCTCTCGGTGTTCTTCAACTGGGAGCCGATGCGACGCGCCGGCGCAGTCGCGCGCATCCTGCTGGTGGCGGCGGCCGCGCAGCAGTGGAAGGTGCCGGTGGCGGAATGTTTCGCCGAGCGCGCGCAGGTGGTGCATCGCCCGACGAAACGCAGGCTCCCCTATGGCCGTCTCGCGACCGTCGCGGCGACGCTGCCGCTGCCGGATCCCGCGAGCGTCCCGCTCAAGTCACACAAGGACTTCAAGCTCATCGGCCGCGCCGTGCCGGGAGTCGACAATCGCGCGCTGGTCACGGGGCAGCCGCTGTTCGGCATCGACGTCTCCGTACCGGGCATGTTGTACGCCACGTACGTGAAGTCCCCGACGCCGCGCGGCAAGTTGCTGGCTGCCAACCTCGAAGCCGTGGCCAAACTACCCGGTGTGCGGCAGGTGTTCGCCATCGAAGGCACGCAGGATTACGCGGGACCTTTTCCCGGTGTGGCGATCGTCGGCGACAGCTTCTTCGAGGCGCTCGCCGCGCGGCGCGAGCTGGCCGCACGCTGGGATGAAACCGCGGGCGCGGACGACTCGACCGAAGAAATCGACCGGCGCGCCGCCGCGCTGCTGTCACAACCGGGCGACGTTGCCCGCAAACACGGCTACGTCGATGAGTGCCTGGCGGAAGCGAAGAAGATCGTGTCGGCGACCTACCGTTATCCCTTCGTCGCACACGCGACGCTCGAGCCGCAGACCTGCACCGCGCACGTGGCGAACGGGCGCGCGGAGCTGTGGGCGTCGGTGCAGATGCCCGGACCCGGCCGCAAGCTGGTGGCCGATACGCTGAAGATTCCCGAGAGCGACGTCACCGTGCACGTCATGCGCGCGGGCGGCGGCTTTGGGCGCAGGCTGCGCCAGGACTACATGGCCGAAGCCGCCGTGATCGCGCAGCGCGCCGGTGTGCCGGTCAAGCTGATCTGGACGCGCGAGGACGACTTCGCGCACGACTACTTCCGGCCGGGCGGTTATCACCAGCTGCAGGCGGCGCTCGACGACTCCGGGCGCATCGCGGCCTGGAAGAATCACATCGTCACGTTCAGCAACTCGGAGCGGAAAAAAGCCTGCGAAGGCGCCGAGATCGATCCCGACGAATTCCCGGCCGGCCTGCTGCGCCATTACCAGCTCGAGCTCTCCTACCTGCGCACCAATCTACCCACCGGCTACTGGCGCGCGCCGGGCGACTGCGCGGTCGCGTGGGTGCTCATGAGCTTCCTGGACGAACTGGCGCACGCAGCGGGGCGGGATCCGCTGGCCATGCACCTGGATTTCCTCGGAGAACGGCGCATGGTTCCCGGGCGCGAATCCTGGCTGAACTACGACGTGGCGCGCATGCGCGGCGTGATCGAATCCGCGACCCGGCGCGCCGAATGGGGTCGCAAGCTCGAGCGCGGCCAGGGCATGGGCCTGGCTTACTACCTGAGTCACCAGGGTTACTGCGCCGAAGTCGCCCGCGTGACCGTATCGCGCGCCGGCGAGCTTCGCGTGGATCGCGTGGTCGCGGCGCTCGACGTCGGCTGCATCGTGAATCGCAGCGGCGCGGAGAACCAGGTGCGCGGCGGCATCCTCGACGGCCTGAGTACCGCATGGCACCAGGAGATGACCTTCCAGTCCGGGCGCGCGCGCGAGACCAACTTCCACCAGTACCCGATGCTGCGCATGGGCGCGGAGCCGCGGATCGATATCGAGTTCATCGAAGGTGAGGGCCGTCCTACAGGTCTCGGTGAACCTCCGCTGCCGCCCATCGCGCCCGCCGTCTGCAACGCCATCTTCGCCGCCACCGGCAAACGCATCCGATCGCTGCCGATCCGGCACACGGATCTCGGCTGGACCTGACGACTTCTCTCCCCTTCGGGAGTTGACGCACCACCGCCCTGCGCACGAGGCTGTTACCCGTGGACCACGCGACATCATTGACGCGCCGACACCTGCTCCAGGGGCTCACGCTGGGACTGACTTCACTTCCATTCGCCTCGTTCGCCAGGGATCGCCGCATGCGACGCGTCTTCATCACCGGATCGACGGATGGCCTGGGCCGCGGCGCGGCGGAGACCCTGATCGCCGACGGCCACCAGGTCGTGCTGCACGCGCGCTCGAAGGAACGCGCGTCGGCGTTGGCGGATCTCGCGCCACGGGCCGCGGGTGTGGTCATCGGAGATCTCGCGAGCGCGGCGCAGACGCGCGATCTCGCGGAGCAGGTCAACAGGATCGGCCGCATGGACGCGGTGATCCACAACGCCGGCATCTATCGTGAGCCGAACCGCGGCACCACGCCCGAGGGGCACGCCAGGGTATTGGCCGTCAACGTGCTGGCACCCTATCTACTGACCGCGTTGATCGAACGCCCCGAGCGCCTGGTCTATCTCAGCAGCAGCATGCATCGCAGCGGCGAGGGATCCCTCGACGACATCGACTGGTCGAAGCGCCGCTGGGATACGCATCGCGCTTATGCCGAGAGCAAGCTGTACATCACGGCCCTGGCCTTCGCGGTGGCGCGGCACTGGCCGAAGGTCGCCAGCAACGCGGTCGATCCCGGCTGGGTACCGACCAAAATGGGCGGACGGGGCGCGCCCGACGACCTCGAGGAAGGTCATCTCACCCAGACCTGGCTCGCGACCAGCGACGATGCCGCGGCAAAGACCAGCGGCGGATTCTGGTACCACCGCAAGCGCCAGCAGCCCGCGTCGCAAGCGCTCGACACCGCATTCCAGGATGACTTGTTGAAGCGCATCGCCGCGCTCACGGGCGTCGAGCTGTTTTGAGCGCCGACGTCGACATCGTCATCGTGGGTGGTGGCGCGGCCGGCGTGGGCGCCGCGCGCCGGCTGGCGGGCAGCGGCCTGTCTACCTGGCTGCTCGAGGCCAGTTCGCGCCTCGGCGGACGCGCCTGTACCCAGGAATTCCGCGGGCTCGACCTGGACCTGGGTTGCGGGTGGCTGCATTCCGCCGGGCGCAATTCCTGGGCGGCGATCGCGCGCTCCACGGGCATTCCGCTCGACCAGTCGCGCCCCGCCTGGGGTGTCCAGTTTCACGACCTGGGATTCGCGCCGGCGGAACAGGCCGAGGCCTGGCAGGCGTTCGAGTCATGGACGAAGCGGCTGGCATCGTCGCCGCCGGCCAGTGATAACGCGGCCGATGCCCTGACCGACAGCCGCTGGAACGCGCACATCCGCGCCATCGTGAGCTTCATCAGCGGCGCGAAACTCGAGAATCTTTCGGCCGCCGACTACGTCGCCTACGACGAGACCTCGACCGACGACAACTGGCGGCTGCACAGCGGTTTCGGCGCACTGGTTGCGCGCAGTTTCCCGCGCGAGGTGGCGCTGCGGCCCGCCACCCCGGTGGAATCGATCGCGCTGATCCATGACGGCGTGCGGATCTCGACGCCGGCAGGCTCGATCCGCGCGCGCGCCGTGCTGCTCACGGTGTCCACCCGCGTGCTCGCGGGTGACTCCATCAAACTACCGCCGGAGCTGGATCCGTGGCGCGAAGCCGCGGGTCGCCTGCCGCTGGGCCTCAACGAAAAGCTGTTCCTGGAAATCGTCGGCGACGCACCCTTCGAACCGGAAACGCACGTCACGGGCGATCCGCGTGATGCGGATACCGCGTCGTATTACATCCGGCCCTTCGGCTGGCCGGTGATCGAATGTTTCTTCGGTGGCGAGCGCGCACGGCTGCTGACCGAAGAGGGACTCGCGGCGGGCTTCGCCTTCGTACTCGATCAGTTGAGCCACCTCTTCGGTGCGCAGATACGGCCGCGGCTGCGGCCGCTGGCCGCCTCGCACTGGTCGCGGTCGACGCGTATCGGCGGCGCCTACAGCTACGCGTTGCCGGGCCAGAAGGGCGCGCGCACCCGGCTCGCGCGGCCGTTCGGGCAACGCGTGTTCTTCGCGGGCGAGGCCACGCATGCCAGCGACTTTTCCACGGCGCATGGCGCACACGACAGTGGCGTGCGCGCGGCGGACGAAGTCATCGCGTCGCTCAGGAATTGAGGAACCTGCGGCGGTGAGTCGGCTATAGTCGCGCGGCGGAACAAGCCGCACCCGGGTCCGCGGGCAGGGTTGAACCCACTTGTGCTTTCTTCGAACAACAAACCTTTATGCAGCCGGCGCTGCGGACCATCCGGCATTCATGCATGGAGGTTTTTCCCGTGAACACTCTTCCTGAAAGGTCGAACCTCGACCATCTGCGCAAGCAGGCCAAGGCGCTGCTGCGTGCCTATCGCGATCAGGATGCCGGCGCATTCGAGCGGCTGCGCGCCGCGCTGCCGTCGGCGCAGGGCAAGAGCGATGCCGCGCTCGTCGCGATGCAGTTGCGGCTGCACGATGCCCAGTCCTGCGTCGCGCGCGAATACGGCTTCGCGAGCTGGAACGCTCTCAAGGAACACGTCGAGCTGGGCCGCGCCCGCGCTCCCGATTTCCGTGCGCGCCAGATCCACTGGCTGCGACTGGTCTATGGCGGCGACGTGGCGGGTGGACCGGGCCAGCCGAAGCCGGAGCTCGCCGCGCGCATGGTCACGGAGCAGCCGGACCTGGTCAGCGAACCGTTGATCGCCTGCGCCGTCGGCGACGTCGAGGTCGTCAGCCGCGCCATCGACCAGGATCCCGCCTGGGTGAACCGTGCGGGCGGACCGCTCAGGATCCCGCCGGTCATCGCGGTGTCCCATTCGGGCCTCGCGCGGCTCGGCAAGTACCGCGACGCGCTGCATCGCTGCCTGCGCCTGCTGCTCGATCGCGGCGCCGATCCCAACCAGACGTTCCAGAATCGCTGGCCGCCGCATTCCCTGGAGCAGCCCGGTGACGAAAAGCTCACCGCCATCTTCGGCGCGGCCGGCAAGGTGCACGACCTGGAGATGACCCGCATGCTGCTGGCCGCGGGCGCCGACGCCAACGACAACGAGTCGCTGTATCACTCGATCGACGATCCGCGCCGCGATCTGCCGTGCACACGCCTGCTGCTGGAGGCGGGAATGCGGGTCGAGGGCACCAACGCCTTGGCCAAGGTGCTGGACTTCGACAACCTCGAGGGCCTGAAGATGTTGCTGGCCCACACGCGCCACGGCGATCCGGATCTCGGCCGCATCCTGCACTGGGCTATCTACCGTGGCCGGTCGGCGGCGCACGTGCGTGCGCTGCTCGATCGTGGCGCCGATCCTCGCGCGCTGGACGCGCATCGGCGCACGGCCTTTCAGCAGGCGGCGAGCTTCGGATTGCCGGAGGTCATGCGGCTGCTGGAGGAAGGGGGCAACGGCGAAGCGCTCACCGACGCGGAAAAATTCGTCGCGGCCTGCGCGCGTGCGGATGAAGGCGAGGCGCGGCGGCTGCTCGATGCGAACCCGGGACTGATGGCCTCACTCACCGAGGGGCAACTGAAGCAGCTGCCCAACCTCGCCATGAGTGGCCGCGATGCCGCCGTGCGGCTCATGGTGGAGCTGGGCTGGCCGATCGCGGTGCGCGGTGGCGACATCGATGGATCGGCGCTCAACTGGGCCGTGTTCCGCGGCCGGCCGGAGCTCACCGAGTTCCTGCTGAAACACGGTGCGAGCTTTCGCGAGCGTCATGGCTACAACAGCGACGTCCTGGGTACGTTGTGCTGGGCTTCGCTCAACGAGCCGCGGCGTGATGGCGATTGGCCCGGCTGCGCGGTGGCATTGCTGGCGCACGGCATGCCGGGCGCGACGCCGGTGCCCGGCGGGGACACCGGCGCGCATACGCGCCAGGTGCTCATCGATGGCAGGACGGTGACGTTCCCGCGGGACGTCGCGGCAGTGTTGTTAGGCCAAGAGGCCTGACGCGGTACTCAGGGCGTGAAGATTTCTTCGATGCGCAGCTTGAACAGCGCGGCGATGGCGAACGCGAGCGGCAGGCTGGGGTCGTAGCGACCGTTCTCGATGGCGTTGATCGTCTGGCGCGAGACGTCCAGCGCCTCGGCCAGTTGTCCCTGCGACATGGCGCGCGCCTCGCGCAGCTGTTTGACCTGGTTCTTCATGGCATGCGCTCAGCGATAGCGCCGGTGCGCGAGGAGTCCACCGATCATCCACAACGCGGCCATGATGGGCCAGATGGCGAAGGTAGGCAGCTTCGGCGCGCCCGCGGTTTCGGCGAAGCCCCAGGCGAAGAATCCGAAGGCCGAGACGCTGAAAGCGAACGCCAGCGCTTCGAGCGAGGTGCGCTGCTGCAGTTCGTCCATGCGGCGCACGTGGCGGAGGATGGCGGCCGCCGTCGCGATCACGCCCAGCATCGGCAGCACGGCGATCGTATATTTCAGCGCACCTTCGGGATGCAGCGCGCGCAGCAGCCAGTTGCTGCCGAACACGAACGCGAAATAGATGGCCAGGGAGATCATGAGTTCGACCTGGTACCGACGGGTCTTGTTGTTCACGAGGGGCCTCCTGTATGGAAAGGAAGCTTTACACACCGGAATACAGCTTGTCAAGCACGCTTTACAGCCCGTGACACCCGCTCCGCTCCCTAACAACTTTTCGCGGAGCGGCGGCTGTTGACCTTGTTCACCGCCATCGTGACCGGCGCCGTGGTGTTCGCATTGACGGACATCGACGACCTGGTGCTGCTGATCGCCTTCTTCGCCGATCCGCGGCTGCGTGCGCGCACGGTCGTCGCCGGTCAGTACCTTGGGATCGCGGCGCTGACCGCGGTGAGCGCCCTCGCGGCGTGGGCCGCATTGGCGATTCCGCCCGGGTGGACGGCGCTGCTCGGCGCGGTCCCGCTCGCGCTCGGTCTCCACCAGCTCTGGAAGCTGCGCCGCGGCGCCGATGAGGACGTCGGCGATGACTCGATCGAGTCAGAACGCCAGATGGAAGGCCGGCTGCATTCGCAGGTGCTGGGAGTGGCCGCCGTGACCATTGCCAACGGCGCCGACAATCTCAGTGTCTACATTCCGCTGTTCGCGGCCCACCCGGCGTGGCTGCCGGTCTACGTGATGACGTTCGCGATCATGACGGGATTGTGGTGCGCACTCGCCCATCGCCTGGTGCGCAATCGCGCGGTCGGCGCGTTGCTGCAGCACTGGGGACACGTGCTGTTGCCCGTGGTGCTGATCGCGCTCGGCCTGCACATCCTGTGGGGCGCACGCGTGCTGCTGGATTGAATCGACTAGGCTCCGCCACGTGAGAAGACGAATGATCGACAGAGCCCGCACACGCGTCGTCATCGCGGCCGCCGCCATTGCCCTGCTGTCGCTGGTCTCCACCGACACGCGCGCCGTGACCCCCGGCTCGATCGTTGCGCCGCCGGATACCAGCACGGTGTACTCCGCGATGGAGCGCGCGCGCCTGGCGCTGATCGCGGAGAAGTACCAGGACGCGACGCGCGAAATCGACTCGGCGCTGCAGCAGCCGGAATTCGCGGCGGTGCCGAAGCCGGTTCAATTCCGCGCCTTCCTGTTCGCGGCGCTCGCGGCACAGGGCCGCGAGGACTATCTCGGCGCCCATGAATTCTCGGTCATTGCCACGGGTTATCCCGACGCCGACGCCAACGCGTGGATCATGCGCACCCGCTACGCCTACTGGGTGGACAACTACGCCGACGCTGGCGTCGCGCTCACCAGGGTCGCCAGGCAGTTTCCCAAGTCCCTCTCCGAGCTCACGGACCGGACGATCCAGCGCATTGCCTACGAGATGCGTGAAGACAAGAAACTCGCCGCCGAACGCCTGGAATTGTTGAACGCGCTGTTCGGCGCGGATTTCACCGGCGACTGGGGCACGCAGCCCGCGGACCTGTGGCGCGAGCTGGTGCTCGACGCGCTGGCGCGCAAGGATGCGAAGCGCGCGGCGGAAGTGCTCAAGCGCATCACGCATCCCAGGGTGCTGGTGAACATGCGCATCGACCGGCGCTTCGATGCCCTGGTGCAGGCCGAGCCCAGGTCCTTCGACGTGGTCGCGGCCGCCAAAGCCGAGTGCAAGCGCTGGCAGCAAGTGATGGAGGCGAACCCGAGCAAACTCGAACCCGTGACGCGTTACATGGGCGCGTTGCAGGTCGTGGGCGGCAACGAGGAAGTCATCGCGCTGGCGGACCGCATCCTGGCGAAGCAGGCCACGGGTACGAAGGACAAGCCCGCCTTCGAAGACGAGAAAGACGAGCTCAACTGGATCTACGACATCCGGTCGCGCAGCCTGCGCAGGCTTGGCCGCTGGGACGATGCGTTGGCGGTCCAGGTGAAGGCGCGCGAAATGCGTGAAACCAGCTCGGACAAGGTCAGCCAGGCCATCAACCTGGGCTCCTTCTATGCCGGGCTCGACCGGCCGGACGATGCGCTGAAGGCACTCGACGGCATCGACTGGGCCAATTCGATGTCCGGCTACGGCCGCATGCAGTATCAGTCGGTGCGGCTGCGCGCCTACCTGGCGAAAGGCGACCGCACCGAAGCCGAGAAGGTGTTCGCCTACATGCGCGAAAACAAGAACGACGCCCCCGACACCTGGCAGGACGCGATGCTCGTCTGGGGCGACCTGGATGGCGCCGCGGCCCTGTACATCAGCCGGTTACGCGATCCCGAGGAAAGGACCGAGGCGCTGTTCGCCGCGCAGACCTTCGTGGAACCGCCGCGCACGCCCCGTCGCGCCGAGGAACACGCGCTCTGGGAAGCGCTGATGGCGCGCCCCGACGTGTCGGCGGCCATCGCCGAAGTGGGCCGCCGCGAGAAGTACCCGATCTGGAATCCCTGGGACTGACCGCCGGAGGGGGATTTTCCGCGCCAACTGTCACGAGGCGTTCGCCACGTCCCTAAGGATGTGTACCATCGCCCGCACATGAAACGCGCGGAAGACCGATACCTGGTGGCCTCCCTGGAATTCGAGGGAGTGTTGCGTGCCTGCCTGCATCGCTACACGCGCAACAGCGCGGACGTCGATGAGCTGCTGCAGGAAACCTGGGCGCACCTATTGGCCGCCGGCGCCGCGCAGAATCGCGAAGAAATCCGCTCGATCCGCGCCTTCGCGCTGACCGTGGCGCGCAACGTGGCGCTGTCATGGCTGCGGCATCGCCAGGTGGTGCCCATCGAACTGGTGTCGGATCTCGAACAGCTCGAGCTGCTCGACGAACGCAGCCAGGTGGACGAGATCGTCAACACGCACCAGGAGCTCGCGCTGCTCGCGCACGCCATGTCCCGGTTGCCGTCGCGATGCAGGCACGTGTTCACCTTGCGCAAGGTCTACGGCCTCTCGCAAAAGGAAATCGCGGCCGAGCTCAACATCTCCGAGAACACCGTCGAACAACATCTCGCGAAGGGCATGCGCCTGTGCAGCGCGGCACTCGCGAACTCGCCCATCGCGGAGCGGCGCTCGCCCTGGTTCGATCGCGCGCGCCGGCGCGCGGAGCGTCCTTCGTGAGCAACAACGAACTCATCGAGCAGCAGGCCAGCCGCTGGCTGGCCGCGCGCGATGCGGGCGGGCAATCGCCGGACGACGACGCGGCCTTCAACCAGTGGTTGGAGGCCGACATCCGTCATCGCGTCGCCTTCCTGCGCCTGCAGGCGGCGTGGGAGCGCTGCGACAAGCTGCGTGAGCTGCGTCCGCTCGATCGCGTCGCCGTCGATGCCGACCTGCTGCGCGACCGAGGCACGCAGGGTCGCCGGCCGTTCACGCTGGCGCTGGCGGCGACGCTGGTGGTTGCGCTCATCGCCGGTTTCTTCATGGTGCAGGCACAGCTCGGCTGGAAGCATTACGAAACGCCCATCGGCGGCATCGCGCGCATCTCGCTCGAAGATGGCAGCGTCATCCACCTCAACACCAACAGCGAGATCCGCGTGCGCCATTCCTCGGGCAAACGCGAAGTGCGCCTGCTGCGCGGCGAAGGGCGTTTCCAGGTGGTGCACAATCCCGCGCGACCCTTCACCGTGACCGCCGCGGATACCGCGGTGCGCGCCATCGGCACGGCATTCTCCGTGCGATTGCGTGAATCCGAACGCATCGACGTGCTGGTGGCGGAAGGCTCGGTGGCCATCGCTTCCGACAGCGTGCCGCATGCACCGCCGCTCAAGGCGGGCGAGGCCGCGGTGCTGGCGGATCACCAGGTGTCGGTGAGTCACGTGGAGGCGCAGCAGATCGAGCGCCGCTTCGCCTGGACCTCCGGCCGCCTGCAGTTCCGCGGAGAGTCGCTCGGCGATGCGGTCGGCGAATTCAACCGTTACAACCGGCGGCAGTTGCGCATCGCGGATCCGACGCTCGCGCAGTTGCGTGTGGGCGGAACGTTCAGCGCCACGGATCCCGACAGCTTCGCGGCCGCGCTCGCCAGCGCGTTCAACCTGCGTATCGATCCTTCGCAGCCGGACGCCATCGTCCTCCAGCCGCCGTGAACCGCGGCGTTGCGGCGGGCCTGCGTCGCAGCCGTTTCCTGCCGCTCCTCCTGATGCTGCTCGTGGCGATCGACGCCCACGCGCAAGGCATGCCGCGGGAGTTCCACATCGCCGCGCAGGACGCGGCCGGCGCGCTCGCCGAATTCGGCGCGCAGTCGCAGATGCAGCTGCTGTTCGACTTCGAGGCGGTGCAGGGCATCCGCACGCGCGCCCTGCGCGGTCAATGGCGCGTGGCCGACGCGCTCGAGCGTCTGCTCGCGGACACCGGGCTCAGCTTCACGGTCATCAACGACCGCACCGTCAGCATCGTGCGCACGCCTGTCGACGCCGGCGCGGCGGCGCGCACCACCGCGCGGCCGGCCACGGCGCTCACGCGACGGACCGATGTCGGCCGCAGCACGTCGTCCGCGACGCTGGTGGACGGCAGCGTCGCAACCGCGCTGGATGAAGTCGTGGTCAGCGCCGAGAAACGGGACCAGGCGCTGCAACACAGCGCGCTCGCGGTGACCGCGCTGCCCTCGCGCGTGCTCGAGCGCCAGCAGGTCAGCGATCTCAAGAGCGTCACCACGCTGATCCCCAACCTGCAGATCGGCCTGAGCTCCACGCAGGCCGCTTTCGATCTCGCGCTGCGCGGCATCGTCTCGACCAATCGCACCGAGGTGGGCGACGCCGCGGTGGCGTTTCACGTCGATGGCTTCTACTCGCCGCGGCCGCAGGGAGCGACCATCCAGCTCTACGACACCGACCGGCTCGAGGCGTTGCGCGGCCCTCAGGGAACGCTGTTCGGGCGCAATGCCAATGCCGGCGTGATCAACGTCGTCAGCGCCAAGCCGGTGTTCGGCCAAACCTTCGGCGCGCTGGATCTCACGCTCGGCGACTACGAACTGCGGCGCCTCAAGGGGTATCTCAACGCGCCGGTGGGCGACGAGCTGGCGTTGCGCGCCGCGGCCTTCGTCGAAAAACGCGACGGATACATCGGTTTCCTGCCGGGCTCGAACGTCACGAGTTCCACGCCGCGTTACGACGACAGCGACAAGTCCGGCTTCCGCCTGTCGGGACTCTGGGAGCCGTCGGAGGCATGGACGTTGTTCGCCTCGGCGGAGCGATATGCCGATCATGGTGCGGGCACGATTCCGGTGAGCCTCAGTCCCGCGGCCGGGCACGACCTGCGCTCGGCGTTGATCAGCTCGCCCGGCAGCCTCGATCTCACCAACGACACCTTCCACTTCCGCACGGATTTCCGCGTCGGCGGGATCGAGGCCAGCTACCTCTTTGGCTACGCACGCATGACGCGTGAGAACGTCAGCGACCAGGACGTGGGTCTCGCGCAGGATCCGGAGCTGCGTGGGCTGCCGAATCCGCCGGTGCAACCCACCTACGACGAGGAACGGCGCACCGACGGGTCGAACTTCATTTCCACGCAGCACGAGCTGCAGTTGAAGCCGCTGGCAACCGGCCGTTTCGACTGGATCGCGGGGGCGTTCTTCTACCAGGAGAACAACTCGATCCGCTTCGACGTCGACGTGCGCGACGATCGCGGCAGCGTGCCGGGCGCGCCCGACGATGACGACGTGCGTTATTCGCAGTCCTTCATCCAGCCCGACCGGTCATTGTCATCCTGGGCCGGGTTCGGCCAGGTCACGTGGAACCTGGCGGAAAATTCACGCGTCAGCGCCGGCGCGCGCTACACGGAAGACACCAAGCAGGATCGCGGCGGCATCAACCTGGTGTGTCCGACGCCGAATGCCACCATCGGCAACGGTGGCTTCAATCTCGAGGGCATCGAGACCGACGACATCCCGATGTCGCCCGACCCGGACTCGCCCACGCCCGTGCCCGGCACCTGCCGCATCACGGCGCACAACGACGCGCACAAGCAGTGGTCGAAGTTCACCTACATGGCGCGGTTCGAATACGACTTCGGCGAAAGCGTGCTCGGCTACGCGCTCACCAACAGCGGCTTCAAGTCCGGCGTGATCCAGGACGGCGGGACCTTCGCGGACCCCGAGGAGGTCGTGAACTACGAAGTCGGGCTCAAGGCCACGCTGCTCGACGGCGACATGGCGCTGAACACCGTCGGCTTCTACTCGAACTACTCGGACATCCTGCGCACCTCGATCGAGTGGGGTTCCAACGGCGTCCACCAGCTGGTGACGCGCAATGCCACGCGTGCGCGCATCTACGGCATCGAATCGGAACTGCTGTGGAAACCCGCGCCGCGCGACGTGCTGCAGGGCGTGGTCACGTTCCTGAGCGCCGAATATCTCGACTACCCGACGGTGGACTCGCAGTACTTCGTGGTGACCGATCCACTGACACCGGTGATCAATCTGCAGGGCAACAAACTTCCGTTCGCGCCCGATTTCACCGTCGCTTTGGTTTACGAACATTCCTTCCCGTTTGCTAACGGAAGCCGATTGGTGCCGCGTCTACAAACGAAGTACCAGAGCGAAATGTTCCTCACCGATTTCAATCGCCCGTCCGACACCCAGGACGCGTACACACGCACCGACCTGAGCCTGCGCTACGAGTCCGGCGCCGAGTGGATGCTCGAAGCCTACGTGCAGAACCTCGAAGACGAAGCGGTGAAGAACAACGTCGACCTGCGCGGCAACCAGCCGGGCACGGGCGGCGTCGCGGGATTTCCCGGCGTGGCGCGCGCGTTCTTCGATCCACCGCGGACCTACGGTGTGCGCGCGGCATACCGGTTCGGCGAATAGATATGCCCCAAGGATTGGGGCAGAAAAGCGGGGGGTGGGGTCACATCAGGACGATGTCCCCACCCTCTGCCTCTAAGGCAGCTGCCTGTTCGCTGCGTCGCCCGCGGCGTTCACCGTCAGCGAACTGACCAGACCCAGCGAGAAAAGAAAGCGAAGCGACCCGGTCAATGCGGCTGCGTCGAGAGACGCGTGGGTCATGGCGTCGCCGAGAGGACGGCCACCCGCAAGCGCGGACAAGAAAGAAAAGACAGGTCGCTCCAGGGGGCGCACGTAAACCATATCGTGTCGCGAATGGACCATACCTTGTTCATTGGACAGGGATTGATCCGTCGGCGGCGCATTGTCCGCCTGATTGTTGAGCCACACGGTGAACACCGGGAACAGCGAGGCGTGCAGACGCAGTGAGGGCTGCAGGCCGAACACGAGGTGTTCGAGCGACTCGCCGGCATGACTCGCAAGCGCGTCGACGTCGAGGGACGGGAGCTCGGGCGCGACGGCGCATTCGACGCGCAGCCACTCGAGCCGCGCGAGATCGCCGAGCCAGGCGTAATCGCCGCCGGCGTGCTGCTCGTCGAGGAAGGCGGGAAAGTCGCGACCGTAGAAATGCAGGTCACCGCTGCGCGAAGGAAACCGCTCGCGATAGAACAAGGTGAGCTGCCGGAAATAATCATCACCGACACGCCGGCGCACCACGGGATATTTGCGTTCCAGCGATTCGCGGAACGCGACGCGGGCATTGTTGCGATAGACGCCGAGGTTCGCGGTCGGAATCACCGCGCAGGCCACCGCGGGGTCACGCAGCGCGGCCGCGAACGACTGCTGCAGCTCACGCAGCGAGGCCATGGCGCTCCTCGAGGATGGCGTCGGCTCGCCGGCTTTCTTCGACCAGCGTCGCGAGCGATGGAATGTTGCTGTCCCACTCGATCAGCGTCGGCAGCGGGCCGAAACGCGCCAGCGCGCGGCGATACAGCTGCCACACCTCGTCGCAGACGTTCGAACCATGATCGTCGATCAGCAGCGTGCCGCAGCGCGCGTGACCGGCGAGGTGGATCTCGCGCACGCTGCCGGCCGGCAGGCCGGCGAAGTAGGCCGCGGCATCGACGCCGAGGTTCTGGGCGTTCACATACACGTTGTTGACGTCCAGCAGCAGCGCGCAGCCCGAACGCGCCACCACTTCGCCGAGGAACTCCCACTCGGTGAGCCGCGAATTCTCGAACGCCACGTACGCCGACACGTTCTCGATCAGCAGCTGGCGCCCGAGAAAGTCCTGCGCCTCCGACACCTGGCGCGCCAGGTGCTGCGCGGCTTCCTCGGTGTAGGGCAGCGGCAGCAGGTCGTTGAACCATTCGCCCCCGGCGTGTCCCCAGCAGGCGTGTTCCGACACCAGCGCGGGCTCGATGCGTTCGATGGCGCGCTTCACGCGCGCCAGGTGTTCCCGGTCGACGCCCTCGACCGAGCCCAGGCCGAGGCCCACGCCGTGCAGGCTGAGCGGGTAGTTAGCCCGCGCGCGCTCCAGGGCGCGCGC
>Ga0315910_10000712_pt1 | contig 32057 bp, 35 predicted proteins | sample EdamamesoilMG_FD_204470 | JGI IMG/M metagenome (GOLD analysis project Ga0315910, IMG submission 204470) | Garden soil microbial communities collected in Santa Monica, California, United States - Edamame soil | ecosystem: Environmental > Terrestrial > Soil > Garden | place: USA: California... | reverse complement strand
GCCTGGTATGACCAGGTCATCCAGTACGGGCGGGTGTCCCAGCATCCCCTCAACAAGCGCCTGGCGATGGAACAGCTGCTCGCTGGCTACCCTGGCAGTAACTAGAAAATACTTTAGGATATTCCGGCAGAGGCCGGAATATTAGGTCTTAACATGTTCGTTGACTCTCATTGCCATATTAATTTCCCGGAACTGAAGGCCGACCTGGATGGCGTCCTCGGCGCCATGGCCGCGAACGCGGTTACCCATGCGCTTTGCGTGTCGGTGACCCTGGAGGCTTTTCCGGAGGTCCTGGCAATTGCCGAGCGCTTTCCGAACGTCTTTGCGTCGGTGGGGGTGCATCCGGACACGGAGGAAGGCGAAGAACCGGCCCTGGAACGTCTCTTGGACCTCGCGCACCATCCCCGGGTGGTCGCGATCGGGGAAACGGGCCTGGACTACTACCGACTCAAAGGCGACCTTGAGTGGCAACGCAGGCGCTTCCGGACCCATATTCGCGCAGCCCGGCAGGCCGGCAAGCCGCTGATCATCCACACGCGGGAGGCTGCGGCAGACACGATCCGGATCATGCAGGAAGAAGGCGCCGCGGACGCCGGCGGCGTCATGCATTGCTTTACCGAAACGGCCGAGGTCGCCCAGGCGGCCATGGCGCTCAACTTCCTGATTTCCTTTTCGGGAATCGTGACTTTCAAGAATGCCACGGCGCTGAAGGATGTGGCGCGGATGGTGCCGCTCGACCGGATGCTGGTCGAAACGGATTCGCCGTACCTGGCGCCGGTGCCGTATCGCGGGAAGACCAATCAACCGGCCTATGTGCGCTTCGTGGCCGAGGAAATCAGCCGCCTCAAATCAGTGGGCGTGGAAACCGTGGCCCGGGCGACAACCGACAACTTTTTCCGGCTTTTCAAGGACGCCGCCTGACGGCGACGGACTTCCCGCAGGCATATCCAATACGCGCATAATCTATATTATGTCAATTATTGGATGGTACGGCCTCGATCGATGAATCCAGGCGCGGCAAACTGCGCCTCCCCGTTCTTTTCAAACCCTTTGGAATCGCCGTTCGGTGGCCTGAACGGCGCCTGGTTCGATCCCAGCCGGTCCGATCGCCGCTAGTTCGATCGCCGGGTGCCGCGGGCCGTGACTTGCCGCAGGCGTTCGAAGCAGCAGATGGCTGCAGCTGCGGCGACGTTGATCGATTCGATGGGGCCCGCCATCGGGATATGGACCAGCTGGGTGGCCAGGGCCCTTCCTTCATCTCCCAGACCCCTGCCCTCGCTGCCGAAAATCAGGGCGACCGGGCCGGTCAGGTCGATCTCGTGGATCGACTGCTCCGCCCGCGGGCTGGTCGCGACGATGGTCCCGCGAAATCCGGTGAGCGCGGTGGTCAGGTCGACGCGTTCCCGGATGGGCAGGATGAACTGGGCGCCCATGCCGCCCCGGAGCGATTTGGGCGACCACACATCGGCGCACCCCTTGGTCAGGTGGGCGGTGGTTACGCCCGCCGCCGCTGCCGTTCGCAGCAAGCCACCAAGATTGCCGGGCTCCTGCACGCCGTCGAGCAGGATGCGGAATTCGTCTTTTCCCCGCACGGCGATATGCGGGATCGGCGCGATGGCTGAGATGCCCTCCGGGGTTTCGACCTGCGTGATGTCGGCGAACAACTCGTCCGACAGCACATAGCCGCGCTGCGGGCTTGCCTGGACCAACGCCTGAACCTCTGGACGTCCGGCGCCAGCTTCGTTGGCGAGGAGAACCAGCTCTGCGCTGCCGAATTGCTCGACATAGGCCCGGATGAGCCGGGTGCCGTCGAGAATGAGCTTTCCGGCCTTGCTGCGCTCCCGCGCGGAATCCGCGAGTTTGTGCGCAAGCTTGAAGTGCGCGTTCTGTCGCGAGCTGATGCGTTCCATCGGGAAGGTTGAATCCAGCGTTTGGTGCCCGGAGCCGGAATCGAACCGGCATGGGCTTTTAAGGCCCGAGGGATTTTAAGTCCCTTGCGTCTACCAATTTCGCCATCCGGGCAACTGGCCGAATTCTACGTAGTTTGGGCGTCAGGCTGCGTTCGGGAGTTTGGAGGCGGGAGTCGGAATCGAACCGGCGTACACGGCTTTGCAGGCCGCTGCATGACCACTCTGCCATCCCGCCAGGGATGGGCGCGCCCGGGGCGCAACCGCAAACGGATTAAAAAAAGGGAAAACGGTGTTGGACGTTTTCCCTTTGGGAATCTGGAGCGGGAAAGGAGTCTCGAACTCCCGACCTCAACCTTGGCAAGGTTGCGCTCTACCAACTGAGCTATTCCCGCAAAAATCAGAGTGTGCATTATAGGGCGGGACGCCTTTTTGTCAAGAAATCGGCCCTGAAAACCCCTTATGAATCATGCCTCGTGATCTCGGGCCAGGCCATCTTCAGGTAATAGGCCATGGACCAGAGCGTAAGGATGGCCGCCAGCCAGATCAGGAAGGTCCCGATCGCATAGGCGCTCACGTCGAAGATCTCGTCGTGGTACAGCAGCAGGACGAGCGCCGCCATCTGCGACGCGGTCTTCACTTTGCCGATGAACGAGACGGCGACGCTCTTGCTTTTCCCGATCTGCGCCATCCATTCGCGCAGCGCCGAGATCGCGATCTCGCGCCCGATGATGATGGCTGCGATGTAAGCCTCGACGCGGCCCAGCCAGACCAGCGTGATGAGCGCCGTGGCCACCATCAGCTTGTCGGCGACGGGATCGAGGAAGGCGCCAAAGGCCGAAGTCTGGTTCAGCGTGCGCGCGAAGTAGCCGTCGAGCCAGTCGGTGATCGCGGCGAAGGCAAATACAAGCGTGGCGACCAGGTTGCGGTTGTGCTCCCCGAGCCAGTCGTGCGGGGCGTAGAAAATCGCCACCAGCAGGGGAATCGTGAGGATTCGCAGCCAGGTGAGCAGGTTGGGCAGATTGAACGGCATGGGGGCGTCAGTGTAGCTGCTGGTAGATTCTTTCGGCGAGTTCCCTGCTGATGCCTTCGACCTGGGCAAGTTCCTCGACACTTGCCGACGCCACGCCCTTCAATCCCCCGAAACGGGACAGGAGGCGTTGCCGGCGCTTGCTGCCCACCCCAGAAATTTCCTCCAGCGACGATCGGGAGCGCGCCTTGGCCCGGCGATTGCGGTGCCCGGAGATCGCAAAGCGGTGAGCCTCGTCGCGGATCTGCTGGATGAGGTGCAGGCCGGGATGATCCGCAGGCAGCCGCAGGGGCTCCGCGCGCTCCGGAAATATCAGCTGCTCCAGACCGGCCTTGCGCTCCTCGCCCTTGGCGACGCCGATCATCGGCAGGTCGCTCAGCCCCAGTTCGCCCAGTACCTGGTGCGCGGCACTCACCTGCCCTTTGCCGCCGTCGATGAGGATGAGGTCCGGCAGCTTGCCTTCGCCCTCCACGATCTTGCGATAGCGGCGATCGAGCACCTGGCGCATGGCGCCATAGTCGTCGCCGGGTTCCACGCCCGTAATGTTGTAGCGGCGGTATTCCCCCGATTGCATCGAAGCATGGTCGTAGACCACGCAGGACGCCACCGTGGCTTCGCCCATGGTGTGGCTGATGTCGAAGCACTCGATGCGTTGCGCCGTTTCGCCGAGGCCGAGCGCCTGCTGCAAGGCGGTGAGCCTGGCTTCCTGCGTGGCGTGCGCGGCGATGCGCTGGGCGATCGCCAGCTCCGCGTTCTTCTCCGCCATGCGCAACCAGACGCGCCGCTCGCCGGAAGGATTGTCGTTGATCTGCACTTTCACGCCGGCTTGCTGCGTCAGCAGTTCCTCGAGTGCGGTGGCATCGACGCCGCGATTGACGATGATCGCCGGCGGCACTTCGCGGCCGACATAGTGTTGCTCCAGGAAGGCCTCGAGCGCCTGCTGCTCGTCCTGGGCCTGGGCGTTCTGCGGGAAGAAGCTGCGATCGCCCCGGTGCATGCCGCCGCGGACCATCACGAGGTTCACGCACAGGATGCCCCCGCCGTTGACCAGCGCGACGATGTCCGCGTCCGCATTGCGGCTGCTCGATACGAATTGCGTCTCGCGCACCTTGGACAGCGACCGGATCTGGTCGCGGTAGGCCGCCGCCTGCTCGTAGGCCTGCGATTCCGCGGCCGAGCGCATGCGCTCCTCGAGCAATTGCACGGCCTCGTCCTCCCTGCCCTGCAGGAACAGTTCAGTGCTGCGGACGTCCGTCGCGTACTCGGCTTCGCCGATCAGCCCGACGCAGGGGCCCGTGCAACGGCGGATCTGGTACAGCAGGCAGGGACGCGACCGGTTGCTGAACACGGTGTCCTCGCAGGTGCGGATGCGAAAAACCTTCTGCATGAGCTGGATGCTTTCCCGCACGGCGCCCGCGTTGGGGAACGGACCGAAATAGCGGTTTGTCTTGTCGAGGGGGCCGCGGTGAAACCCCAGGCGGGCAAAGCGGTGACCGGTCAGGACAAGGTAAGGATATGATTTATCGTCTCGATACAATATGTTGTATCGTGGACTTAAACTTTTTATTAAATTATTTTCCAGCAACAGCGCTTCCGCCTCGGAGCGCGTGACGGTGGTTTCGAGGCCGCCGACCTGGTTCATCATCAGCTGGATGCGGGGCGACAGCGTGCCGGCCTTCTGGAAATAGGAGGCCACCCGCTTCTTCAGGTCGCGGGCCTTGCCCACATACAGGACCTCTCCTTCGGCATTGAGCATGCGATACACGCCCGGCAGGTGCGGCAGGTTGGCGAGGGTCGCCCCGGAATCGAACGGCACGGCGCCGCCCACGGCCTTTTCAGTCACTTTCGCAGGCGCCGCGGATCGGGCAAGGGAGGATGAAGGCCATCAGGATCTGGATCGGTCGTAGCGCCCGACGAGTTCGAAGACCTGCTCGAACATGGCCTCGGTCAGGCGCCCGGTATTCGTATTGTATCGGCTGCAATGGTAGCTATCGAACAGCCTCAGACCGCCGCTGAGCGGGTAGTGAGCGGCATGCGCGAACTTGAATGCGGAGGCCCTTTCCCCGCATGCCGCGAGCACGGCCTTGTGGGCGATGCCGCCCAGCGCAAGGACGGCGGTTCCCGGCGCCAGATCGCGCAACTCCGCGGCCAGGTAGCCATTGCAACTTCGCACCTCGTCGCCGGTTGGCTTGTTTTCCGGCGGCACGCAGCGCACCGCATTGGTAATCCGCGCCCCGCGCAGTTCGAGCCCATCGTCCGCGCTCACGGAGACGGGTCGCGTGGCGTAGCCGAATTTATGCAAGGTCTGATACAGCAGGATCCCGGCATAGTCGCCGGTGAAGGGCCGGCCGGTGCGATTGGCGCCGTGCATGCCGGGCGCCAATCCCACGATCAGCAGGCGCGGTTCGGGATCGCCGAAAGAAGGGACCGGCCGGGCGAAGTAATCCGGTTGCTCCACGCGAACGCCGGCAAGGAAGTCGGCGAGCCGGCTGCAGTCGCGACAGGCGGTCGTGAAGGCCTTCTGCCCTGCCGCCTGGCGCCTACCTGTCGTGGCCATGACCATGCGAGGCGCCCTGCGGGACAATCTGCACCCGCGCGCGATAGTTGGCGTTGATGCCCCCCGTCTGCTCGGGCTGCAGGGTGACGTGGGCGATCCCGAAGCGCCCTTGCAGCATGCGTCGCGCGTTCTCCAGCATTGCCGGCCAGCGCGCCAGGTCGTCGAGCTCGACATGCGCCGACAATGCCGCCTGTCCCGACGAGATGGTCCATACGTGCAAATCGTGGACCGCGCGAACGCCCTCCAGCTCCTTCAAGGCCCCGGCGACCTCTTCCATGTGCAGGCCTCGCGGCACGCCTTCCATCAGCACATGCAAGGTATCCCGCAGCAGGCGGATGGTGGAGCCGAGGATCAGGATGGCGATGACAATCGACAGCAAGGGATCGATCGGTTGCCAGCCCGTGAAATAAATCACTGCGCCGGCGGTGATGGCAGCGACAGAACCGACGAGGTCGCCCACCACGTGCAGCAGCGCCGCGCGCGTGTTGAGGTCGTGGGCTTCACGCCCGATGATGAACGCCACCCCCAGGTTGACGACCAGGCCGATGACGGCGATCAGCATCACGCCCAGGCCCGCGACCGGTTGCGGATCCAGGAGCCTTCCCACGGCTTCCACCGCAATGAAAATGACCACCAGCAGCAGGGCCAGGCTGTTGACGAAGGCCGCGACGACCTCCGCGCGGGCAAATCCGTAGGAATGGCGCGTGCCCGCGGGCCGAGCGCCCAGCCACGCCGCGAACGCGGCAAGCCCGAGTGCCAGCGCATCGGAAAGCATGTGGCCTGCATCGCTCAGCAGGGCCAGAGAATTGAACGCTATGCCGCCGCCCGCCTCCACCGCGGCATAACCGAGCGTGACGACGAGGGCGATCAGCAGCACCCGGCTGCCGCGCGATGCGTTGCCGTGGGCGTGATGGGAATGCGGGTGTGGGTTATCCACGCTCGCCGACCGGCGGCGCGCCGGCCAGGTTGAGGTTGCCGCTGCCCATGCCGATGGCGGCGATTGCATGCACCGCCTTGGCGTAGGTCTCGGTTCCCTTCAGTTCGATCCAGCCTGGCGCGTGCGCCTTGCCATGCAGTCGCGCCAGCCTCGCCAGCGTGACGGCGGAGGGCTTCGATGCGAGGCCCGCGAGCACTTCGTCCGCCGCGGCCGGGTTGTTGCAGACCAATACCATGTCGCATCCCGCCTCGATCGCGGCCTCGCCGCGTTCCACAATGCTGCCGGCCACCCGCGCGCCTTCCATGCTCAGGTCGTCGCTGAAGATCACGCCCTGGAATTGCATGCGATTGCGCAGGATGTCCGCCAGCCACAGGCGCGAGAATCCCGCGGGCTTGTCGTCCACCTTGGGATAGATCACGTGGGCGGGCATGATGCCCGCGAGGTCGTGGCGGATGAGATGCTCGAAAGGCAGCAGGTCCGTCACCTCGATGTCGGTGAAGCTGCGATCGTCGACCGGCACATCCGTATGGGAATCCGCCGCGACGAAGCCATGTCCCGGAAAATGCTTGCCCACGGCCGCCATGCCGCCCTGGCGCAGGCCCTCCATGAGCGCAACGGCGAGCTCCGACACCACCTGCGGCTGGGAATGGAAGGCCCGGTTGCCGATCACCGCGCTGTTTCCGAAGTCGAGGTCCAGCACCGGCGTGAAACTGAGATCCACGCCGCATGCGCGCAGCTCGGCGGCCAGCACGTAGCCGGCGTCGTGGGCCAGTCGGCGCGCGCGTTGCGGGTGCTCGTCCCAGATCTCGCCCAGCGCGCGCATGGGGGGCAGCCGTGTGAATCCCTCGCGAAAGCGCTGCACGCGGCCGCCTTCATGGTCGACCGCGATCAGGAGATGGGGATCGCGCAGCGCATGGATCTCGCGGCACAGCTCGGCGATCTGCCGCGGCGATTCGTAATTTCGGGTGAACAGGATCACGCCCCCGGTCTGCGGGTGGAGCAGACGTTCGCGATCCTCCGCGCCGAGGCTCTTGCCCTGCAGGTCGAGCATTACGTAGCCGAGCGAAACCGGTGCAGCCATGGGGTCAATTCTCCAGCACAACCATCGCGCAGGCGAGGCCTTTTTCATGCGAAAGGCTGAGGTGATGCCGGCCGATGTTCCGGCCGGCGAGGTAGGCTGGCAGCGACCCGTGGAACCCGAACGCCGGCTTGCCGATCTCGTCGCTGCTCACGCTGATCGCATGCAGCGTCACCGGGAAACGCAATCCTGTCCCCAGCGCCTTGGAGAGCGCTTCCTTGGCGGCAAACCGGTTCGCGAGGAACCAGTTCTGCCGGCCGCTGCGCGCGTAGGCGCCGAGTTCCGAAGGCGCCAGCACGCGTTCGACGAACCGCTCGCCGTATGCGCCCAGCAGGCGCTCGATGCGCGCGACGTCCACAATGTCAACGCCGATGCCGACGATCATGCCTGGTACCCGGCGGCGATCGCGTCCCGATACATGCGCACGGTCTGCACCATGCCGAATTCCAGGGCGTCGGCCACCAGCGCATGGCCGATGGAAACCTCGAGCACGCCGGGCACTTCCTTCAGGAACGCCGGAAGATTGGCGCGATTGAGGTCGTGGCCCGCATTGACGCCCAGTCCCGCGCGCCGTGCCGCCTCTGCGGCTGCGCGATAGCGCGCCAGCGCGACCGCTTGCCCCTGCCCGCCAAACGCGCTGGCATAGGGCTCCGTGTAAAGCTCCACGCGGTCCGCGCCGATCGCTCGCGCCTGTTCCATGGCACCCTCATCGGGATCCATGAACAGGCTGACACGCACGCCGAGCGCTTTCAATTCGGCGATGACGGGTTCCAGCTTGCGGGCCTCCCGGCCGAGGTTCCAGCCATGGTCGGAAGTGAAAGCCCCCGGATCGTCCGGGACCAGGGTGCACTGGTCCGGGCGGACTGCCGCCACCAGGTCCATCACCTGGTGAAACGGGTTGCCCTCGATGTTGTATTCCACGCCGCGGGCGCGCGCGAGGTCGCGCAATGCGGGGACATCGTTTGCGCGGATATGGCGTCCATCGGGACGCGGATGCACCGTGATGCCCTGGGCGCCCCCCTCGATCGCAAGCGCGGCCAGGCGGCGCACGTCGGGGATGTCGAGCGTCCGCGAATTGCGCAGCAATGCGACCTTGTTGACGTTGACGCTCAGGCGTGTCGGGTTCGAAATGGGGGCCATTACAACTCGTTCAGTTCGCGCAGGAGCTGGCGCGTGTGCAGTTCCTGGTTCTCGAGGTAGTGGTTCAGCAGGAAACGCATGAGCAGCTTGATCTGGGACAGGGTCGAGGGATCGCTGAAATTGTCGCATGCCAGGTCGATCAGCGCCCTGCCCTCGATGTCCACCTGGACATCGTTGCGGCCCTCGAGCGGCACCGGCCCGCGTTCGATGGCATACGTATAACGCCTGCCAGGGTCGACGGCCTGGCCGGAATCCGCTTCGCGATCCAGTACCAGGGCGTAACCCATTTCCCTGAGCAGGTTCTTCTCGAATCGCCGCAAGACGCCTTCCGGCGCGCTTTCCCGGCTCAAGGCCGCTACCGCATCGTGATAGGTCGCGAACAGGTTCTCGTGCGCATCGTCGCGTGCCAGGAACTTGAGCAGCAGCTCATTCAGGTAGAAGCCGCACACCAGGCTTGCCCCCTTGAGCTGCGCCACCCCGCCCTGCCACTCCGCCTTGTGCAGCGTGCGCAGCTCGGTCTTGCCGGCCCATGACAGCAGCAGCGGCTGGAATGGCATCATCAGGCCGCGGATCGCAGACCGCGGCCGGCGCGCGCCGCGCGCCACCAGGCCCAGCCGGCCGAAATTCCGCGTGAAGACCTCCACCACCAGGCTGGTTTCACGGAACGCGTACGTGTGCAGCACGTATGCCGGTTGCGCGTCCTGCTTTTGCCTTTCGCCGCCCGCCACCGCCGATCCTATTCGTACCCCAGGCTCTTGAGCGCGCGCTGGCTGTCGGCCCAGCCGCTTTTCACCTGGACCCAGAGTTCCAGGTAGACCTTGCCGCCGAAGAGCTTTTCCATGTCGATGCGGGCCTGGCTGCCGATCTCCTTCAGCTTCTGCCCGGCCTTGCCGATGACAATCGCCTTGTGGCCCGGCTTGTCGACCACGATCGCGGCATGGATCCTGCGAAGATTGCCTTCCGTTTCGAACTTTTCGACGATGACTGTCGAGGCATAGGGCAGCTCCTCGCCGAGCAGGCGGAACAATTTTTCACGCACCAGCTCCGCCGCGAGGAAGCGCTCGGAACGATCCGTGACTTCATCCTCGCCGTACAGGGCGGGACCTTCGGGAAGGTGGGCCTTGATGGTCTGGACAAGGTGACCCACCTGGGTTCCCTTCGCCGCGCTGACGGGGACGATCGCGGCGAAGGTTCCGTGGCCGCTGACCTGTTCGATGAAAGGCAGCAAGGCCTTCTTGTCCTTCGTCAGGTCGACCTTGTTGACCACCAGCAGGACCGGCATGCCTTTCGGCAGCAGCGGCAGCAGTTTCCTGTCTTCGGGGCCGAATCGCAGCGCCTCCACCACGAGCAGCACCACGTCGACGCCGTGCAGCGTGTCGGTCACGGCCCGGTTCATGAGCTTGTTCAGGGCACCGCCATGGCCGGTCTGGAACCCCGGCGTATCGACGAACACCAGCTGCGCATCGGGTTCGCTCAGGATGCCGGTGATGCGATGGCGGGTGGTCTGCGGACGCCTGGAGGTGATGCTCACCTTCATTCCCACGAGCCGGTTGAGCAAGGTCGATTTCCCGACATTGGGACGGCCAATGATCGCGACCAGTCCAGCCCGATGCGCCGCTGGCGTCATCGGCTGTCGCCGACCAGGTCGAACGCGGCGCGGGCAGCCTCTTGTTCCGCGGCCCTCCGACTCAGGCCTTCGCCGCGGGTCCGGATCCCGAGCTCGGGGACGGCGCATTCGACCACGAAATGCTGTTCGTGGGCTTCGCCGCTGACCGTGGCGATCGAGTACTGCGGCAACGCGAGTCGCCTGCCCTGCAGGAGTTCCTGCAGCCGGGTCTTGGGATCCTTGCCCAATGCGTCCGGATCGACCTGTTCGAGCAGCGGCTGGTAGAGCCGGGCCAGTGTCTGTTCTGCCGCCGCGAATCCGCTGTCCAGGAAGATCGCGCCGACGATCGCCTCGAAGGCATCGGCAAGGATCGAGGGCCTGCGGAAACCCCCGCTCTTCAATTCGCCCTCGCCAAGCCGCAGGTGGTCTCCGAGGGAAAGCGAGACCGCCAGTTCAGAAAGGGTTTGCTGGTTGACGAGATGGGCACGAAGCCGCGAGAGATCCCCTTCGGGGAGCCGTGCGAATTTCTCGTACAGCAGCCTGGCGACCACGAAATTGAGCAGGCCGTCGCCGAGGAATTCGAGGCGTTCGTTGTGCGGCGTGCCGTGGCTGCGGTGCGTCAGCGCCTGCCGCAGGAGCGCGGCATCGCGAAAGACGTGTCCCAGCCGGCGTTCGACGGCCTCCTCAGGCATCGCGCTGGACGCCGGCGCTGGCCATTACTTGCTGGTGGCCTCGAAATCGATGCAGGCGCTGAGGTTGCCGAACAGCTTGATCTTGTTCGAATAGGATGCCGAGATGACGGTTTCGCTGCCTTCCCTTTCGATGACCAGGTCTTCGGCCGGCACCGCCCGTATGTCGTCGACCTGGGCCCGCTTGCGGAAGGCCACGATGATGTCCGCATTGTTGCCGCTGCGTCCTTCCGGACCCTTGGCCAGCTCGCGCAGGTGGTTCGTCACCGTGGCGTACTCGATGTACGCCGGCACCAGCTTGATGCCGATGATCGCGCCGAACACGATCAGGCCCGCTATGAAGACCATGCCGACAAAGGTCACGCCGCGTTGACGCTTCATGTGTGCTCCCGCTAGTTGATCCGGTTGCCGATGCGCTTCAGTTCACCGAAATTCCACCAAACCAGGAAGGCCTTGCCCACCACGTTCTGCTCGGGCACGAATCCCCAGTAGCGGCTGTCCGAGCTCGAGTCCCGGTTGTCGCCCATCATGAAGAAATTGCCGGGCGGAACGGTGCAGACGAAGCCCTGGTCATTGTAATCGCAGTTTTCGCGCAGGGGGAACTGCTTGACGCTCGCCAGCTGCAAGGCAGGCGCCTCCTGGTTGATGATGATGGAATGGCGGTGCTCGCCGAGCTGTTCCCAGAAGCGCAGCGCGTTGACGAAGCTGAGCGTGCCTTCGACGTACTGGTAGTCCTCGGCAACGTCCACCCGGATCAGTTCGCCGTTGAGCGACAGCCGCTTGTTGCGGTACTCGACCTTGTCCCCGGGCACGCCCACCACCCGCTTGATGTAGTCGAGGCCGGGATTCTCGGGATAGCGGAACACCATGACGTCGCCGCGCTTCGGATCGTTGACGTCCAGCACCTTCCTGTTGATGACCGGCAGCCGGATGCCATAGGTGTACTTGTTCACCAGGATGAAGTCGCCGACCAGCAGCGTCGGAATCATCGAGCCGGAGGGGATCTTGAAGGGCTCGACCAGGAAGGAGCGCAGGACGAACACGATCAGGATGATCGGGAAAAAGCTCTTCGGGTATTCGATCCACCAGGGCTCGCGCGAGCCGGCGGGACGGCGCTTGCGCAGGACGAAGTGGTCAAGCAACCAGACGGCGCCGGTCGCCAGCAGCAGAATCAGCATCAGGAGGGCGAAGTTCATCGCATTTACCTTGGGCCCGCGCAGGCCCGCTACTTGTTGTCCACTTGCAGAATGGCCAGGAACGCTTCCTGGGGGATTTCCACCGTCCCGATCTGCTTCATGCGTTTCTTGCCCGCCTTCTGCTTTTCGAGCAGTTTCTTCTTGCGGGTGATGTCGCCGCCATAGCACTTGGCCAGGACGTTCTTGCGCATGGCCTTGACGGTTTCGCGCGCAATGATATGCGAGCCGATCGCGGCCTGTACGGCGACATCGAACATCTGGCGCGGGATGAGGGAGCGCATCTTCGACGCCAGTTCGCGGCCGCGGTAGGTGCTGTTGTCCCGGTGCACGATCAGGGAAAGCGCGTCGACCTTGTCGCTGTTGATCAGGATGTCCAGCTTGATCAGGTCGGCGGCGCGGAATTCCTTGAACTCGTAGTCGAGCGAAGCATAGCCCCGGCTCACCGACTTGAGCTTGTCGAAGAAGTCCATCACCACTTCGTTCAGCGGCAGTTCATAGGTCAGCATCACCTGGCGCCCCATGTACTGCATGTTGCGCTGGGCGCCCCGCTTGCCGTTGCACAGCGTCATCACCGCGCCGACGTAGTCCTGGGGCACCAGGATGGTCGCCGTGATGATCGGCTCGCGGATTTCCTCGATCTTGGACTGGTCGGGCAGCCTCGACGGATTCTCGATTTCCACCATGGTGCCGTCACGCATCTGCACCTGGTACACGACGGTCGGCGCCGTGGTGATCAGGTCCATGTCGTACTCGCGCTCCAGGCGCTCCTGCACGATGTCCATGTGCAGCAGGCCGAGGAAGCCGCAGCGGAAGCCGAAGCCGAGGGCCTGGGAGGTTTCCGGCTCGTATCGCAGCGACGAATCGTTCAGGTGCAGCTTTTCCAGCGCGTCGCGCAGCGCCTCGTACTGGTTCGACTCGACCGGGTAGAGCCCGGCGAACACCTGCGGCTGGATTTCCTTGAAACCGGGCAGCGGCTCGGTGGCGGCCCTGTCGGCCAGCGTGATGGTGTCGCCCACCTGCGCCGCCTTGAGTTCCTTGATGCCGGCGATGATGAATCCCACCTCGCCCGCCAGCAATTCCTGGCGCGTTTGCGATTTCGGGGTGAATACGCCCACCTGTTCGCACAGGTAGGTGGACTTGTTGGCCATCAGCAGGATGCGGTCTTTCGGACGCAGGGACCCGTCCACAACGCGCACCAGCATGATCACGCCGACGTAATTATCGAACCAGGAGTCGATGATCAGGGCTTTCAGCGGACCGTCGGGCACGCCTTTCGGCGCCGGGATGCGGCTGATCACGGCCTCGAGGATGTCCTGCACGCCCTCGCCGGTCTTGGCGCTCGCGCGCACGGCGTCCACCGCGGAGATGCCGATGATGTCTTCGATTTCCTCGATCACCCGCTCCGGCTCCGCCGAAGGCAGGTCGATCTTGTTCAGGACAGCCACGACTTCGACGCCCTGCTCGATGGCGGTATAGCAGTTGGCGACGGTCTGGGCCTCGACGCCCTGGGACGCATCCACGACCAGCAGCGCGCCCTCGCAGGCGGCGAGCGAACGGCTCACTTCATAGGAGAAGTCGACGTGGCCCGGCGTATCGATCAGGTTGAGCTGGTAGTCCGTGCCATCGCGGGAGCGATAGCGCAAGGCCGCAGTCTGCGCCTTGATGGTGATGCCCCGCTCCCTTTCGAGGTCCATGGAGTCGAGCACCTGCTCTTCCATCTCACGGTCCGACAACCCGCCGCAATACTGGATGAACCGGTCCGCAAGCGTGGATTTGCCGTGGTCTATATGGGCAATGATCGAGAAATTGCGGATGTGCTGCATCAGAAAGAAGGGCACCGGAGGTGCCCTTCAAAGCGAATTCCAAAGGGGCGGATTGTAGCGGATTTGGGCCTGCCGGACGACCCGGCCCCGCCGGGGCGGACCGGATCGGGGACGCTAATCCAGCTTCAGCGGGACGTACAGCGCCCCGTCCCCGCGTTTGATGAGCAGGGCCACGCTGCGCGCCTTCTCGAACTGTGCCATCAGCTGGTTAAGCTGCTCCACGGACTTCACGTCCTGGTTGTTGATGGCCATGAGCACGTCGCCGCGCCGGATGCCGGCCTTGAGGGCCGGTCCCTGCGCGTCGTCGATCAGCAATCCGCCGCTGATGCCCAGTTCGCGCCGCTGTTCGGCCGACAGTTCGCTCAGCGTCAGGCCGAGCCGGCCGACCACGTTGCCGGGCTTGGGGCTTTCCTTGCGCCCGGGCCGCTGGGCCACCTTGTCTTCCGGCATTTCCCCCACGCTGACCGCAACTTCCCGGCTGCTGCCATTGCGCCAGAGTTCCATGTTGACCTTGCTCCCCGGGCGGGTCTGGGCCACGATCCGCGGCAGGTCGGAGGAACTGGAGACCGCCTTGCCGTCGAACTTGACGATGACGTCGGAGACCTGCACGCCCGCCTTGTCGGCCGGGCTGCCCTTTTCCACCGAGGTGACCAGGGCGCCCGCGGCCTTGGGCAGCTTGAAGGATTCCGCGAGTTCCTTGGTGATTTCCTGGATGGTGACGCCGATGCGGCCGCGGCTCACCCGCCCCGTGGTCTTGAGCTGGTTGGCCACATCCGTCGCCACATCGATGGGAATGGCGAATGACAGGCCCATGAAGCCGCCGGTGCGGCTGTAGATCTGGGAATTGATGCCGACCACCTCGCCCTTGAGGTTGAACAGCGGCCCCCCCGAATTGCCCGGGTTGATGGCCACGTCCGTCTGCAGGAACGGGACGAAATTCTCCTGCGGGAGGGAGCGTCCCTTGGCGCTGACGATGCCGGCGGTCACGGTGCTCTCGAAGCCGAAGGGGGAGCCGATCGCCAGCACCCATTCGCCGACCTTGAGCTTTTCCGGATCGCCGATCTTGACGACCGGCAAACCGGTCGCTTCGATCTTGATGACGGCAACATCGGTGCGCTTGTCCGATCCGATCACTTTTGCCTTGAACTCGCGCTTGTCCGACAGCTTGACGGTCACATCGTCCGCGGCATCCACCACGTGGGCGTTGGTCAGGATCGTGCCGTCCGCGCTGATGATGAATCCCGAGCCGAGGGAGCGCGCCTCGTACTCGCGCGGCTGCGGCGGGCCGAAGCGCCGGAAGAAGTCGTAGAACGGGTCGTCTTCCGGCACCGGGCTCTGGGCGCCGCCGCGGGCGGTGGAGGTCGTGCTGACGTTGACGACCGCGGGCCCCTGCTTTTCCACCAGTTCGGTGAAATCGGGCAGGCCCTGCGCCTGGGCCATGCCGGTAGCAGGCAGGGCGAGGAGCAGCAGGACGGGGGCGATCAGGCGTATGAACATGGAATCCTCGGGGGAATCAGGCTGACGGCACAGAATAGCGCACGACAGGCCGCGCGGTTTACTCGGTGCGCGAAGAAACGGTGTTGCCGATTTGCTTGACCGTCACGGCAGGGGTCTCCCCCAGCACGGTCACCAGCTGGTCCTTGCCGGTGCGGGTCGTGAAGATGTTGATGGAGCCCTGGCGGGTCAGCCCTTCATTGAAGCGGCTGCGCGCCGAGCTCGGCTCGATGAACACCGAGACCGCGGCGAGGCCGTCGGAATAGACCTGGTGGGTGACGGTCACGGACGTGCCCTGCTTGCTGCGGTGCATTTCCATGATCTTCCTGAATCCCGGGGGAATGCTCTTCGCCACGGCATCGGAATCGGGGGTCGGGCTGGCTTCGGGGGCAATCCGGTCCAGGCGCCATTCCGGGGTCCGCGCGACGAATGTCGGCTTGACCATGGCTCGCGTCACCCCGGCGCCGATCGCAATCTGGGTGAAGCTGAACTGCTCCACCACGTTGTGGTTTTCATCCTCCATGCGCGCCTTGAGGAGCAGGCCGGTCGCGGTATGGGTCCAGAACTTGTGGCCGTAGCGCATCCGGTCCCGCGGCTCCAGCACCAGGGCCTGGGATTCGTACCCGGCAATGCGCTCGGAATCGCCCTTGCGGATGAGGTAGTGCTGGGTGATGGTGGGGATATCGTCCTCCAGCACCGCCGGGAACGTGCGGCGGGCGGTCCGCTTCTCGATGCGCAGGATCTTGGCTTCGGGCCAGTAGCACAGCACTTCGTCGTTCTTGCGGATGATTTCCCGGCGCGGCCCGTCCAGCGACTCGAGCTTCTCGAGCTCTTCCCCGTTATCCATCATGTGCCCGATGCGGGAGGTCTCGAACTGGTCGCCGTGCTGATAGACGAACGTGCCGACGTAATTCAGCTTGCGGGCGGCATCGGCGATCCGCTGCAGCAGCGCGGTCGCCTCGTCCTTGTCCAGCGGTTCGGCCGCCAGCGCAACCCCCGCCGAAAAGCCCAGCCCGAACAATGCGGGCAACAGCAGTGCCGCCCTTGCCATGTCAGCGCATGTCCGCTTCGTCGACGGACACCGTCCGAATCCCCTGCCGGGCGGTGCTGTGGGCCATCAGGTAGTCGTTCACGGCGCCATTGTCGGGCTTGACGACATCTTGCGTGGCCACCGATTCGTTCGGCGCGGGGCCGAACGGATTGGACAGGGCCAGCCAGCCGACGACGGCAACGCCGGCGAGGGAGGCCGCCAGGCTGAGAGCCACCTTGTAGATCTTGTCGCGGCGAACCGGCGCCTTCGGCGCCAGCACGGTGGGCTCCTGCGCCAGCGCGGCATTGAACCGCCCCATGAAGGCATCCCGGCCCGCAAGCCCGGTGTTGCCGCGCAGCGCATCCCCGATCAGGTGGTAGGTATCCCAGCGCGCGCGCAGGGCCGCATCCTGCTTCAACCGCGCCACCTGCGCGGCCACTTCATCGTCGCCGACTTCGCCATCCATGAATGCCGAAACTCGTTCCATGCTCACCACCTCTTGTCTTTGCTGGTTTCCAACAAGGGGCGCAGCCGGTCCGCGATGGTCTCGCGCGCCCTGAAAATTCTCGACCGGACGGTTCCGATCGGGCAGTTCATCACGCTGGCAATGTCCTCGTAGCTCATGCCCTCGATTTCCCGCAGCGTGATGGCGGTCCGTAACTCCTCAGGCAACTGTTCCATGGTCTGGTTCACCGTGGTGGCGATCTGCTTGCTCATCAGTTCCGCCTCGGGAGTGTTCATGTCCCGCAACTGGTCGCCATCCTCGAAGTTCTCGGCCTCCTCGCTGTCGAACTCCGTCGTGGTGGGGGCGCGACGGCCCATCGCCACCAGGTAATTCTTGGCGGTGTTGATCCCAATGCGATACAGCCAGGTGTAGAACGCACTGTCCCCCCGGAACGAGGGCAGCGCACGGTAGGCCTTGATGAAGGCCTCCTGGGCTACGTCTTCCACCTCGGCAGGATCGCGTATGAATCGAGAGAGCAGGCGGCCAAGCTTCCGCTGGTATTTGGCCACCAGCAACTCGAAAGCCTGTTTGTCTCCGCGCTGCGCCCGCTCGACCAACTGCTGGTCAACCTCACGGTCGCTCATCTAGCCACATTTCCCGAATTTTCTGTTTTTGATCGCACGGACGCCCCAAAAAAGGCGCCTAAGTATAACCGCAGCGATCAATCCGGGAAACGCACCGCAAATCGCTAAGCCAAAGACAGGGGGGACTTGCATTAGTTCATTCCCCCGCGGGGGCGCGCGGCGGGCTGCCGGATTTGGGCATTCCGGTTGGGGTAAACTGCCGCGCTTCGACACCCCTGCCCGGCTTTTTCCTGCATTGAGCACCCTCCTGAAGCGGTTCGACGTAGCCATCGTGGGCAGCGGCCTGGCCGGACTGACGGTGGCGCTGCACCTGGCGGACCACCGCAAGGTCGGCATCATCACCAAGCGCGAGCTGCTGGACGGCGCGTCCAACTGGGCCCAGGGGGGGATCGCCGCGGTGCTGGCGAAGGACGATTCCCCGGAGGACCACATCCGCGACACCCAGATCGCCGGCGCGGGCCTGTGCAATCCGGACGTCACCAGGCTGGTGGTCGAACACGGTCGTGAAGCCATCGAATGGCTGATTCGCCAGGGCGTGCCGTTCACCCGCGACGAGTCGAGCGAAGTCGGGTATCACCTGACCCGGGAAGGCGGTCACAGCCATCGTCGCGTCATCCACGCCGCCGACGCGACGGGCCATGCCGTCCAGACCACCCTGGAAGCCAAGGTCAAGGCCCATCCGAACATCACCGTGCTCGAGCACCATGTCGCCGTCGACATGATCACGGGCCCGAAACTGGGCCTCGAGGAACGCCGCTGCCACGGCTTGTACGCCCTCGACCGCAAGGCCGGCCTGGTGCATACCATCGGGGCCGACCAGACCGTGCTGGCGGCCGGCGGGGCCGGCAAGGTCTACCTGTACACCACCAATCCGGACACTTCCACCGGCGACGGCATCGCCATGGGCTGGCGAGCCGGCTGCACGGTGGCCAACATGGAGTTCATCCAGTTCCACCCGACATGCCTCTACCACCCGCACGCCAAGTCCTTCCTCATCAGCGAGGCCGTGCGGGGGGAAGGCGGCATCCTCCGGCTGCCGGACGGCACCCGGTTCATGCCCGCGCATGACCAACGGGCGGAACTGGCCCCGCGCGATGTCGTAGCCCGCGCCATCGATTTCGAAATGAAAAAACGCGGGCTCGATTGCGTCTACCTCGACATCACCCACAAGCCGCTTGAATTCCTGCGCGAGCACTTTCCGACCATCTTTGCCCGCTGCCTGGAATTCGGCATCGACATCTCGCGCCAGCCCATCCCCGTGGTGCCGGCGGCCCACTACACCTGCGGCGGCATCCAGACGGACCGCAACGGCTGCAGCGACGTGGGCGGGCTCTACGCCGTGGGGGAAACCGCGCATACAGGCCTGCATGGCGCCAACCGCCTGGCGAGCAATTCCCTGCTGGAATGCCTGGTTTTCGGCCAGGCGGCCGCGAGCCACATCCTTGCCCAACCGCGCCCTGCCGCGCCTGCGTTGCCCCAGTGGGACGAGAGCCGCGTCACCGATGCCGACGAAGAAATCGTCATCTCCCATAACTGGGACGAACTGCGCCGGTTCATGTGGGACTACGTCGGCATCGTCCGCACCAACAAGCGCCTGGAACGCGCGCAGCACCGCATTCGGCTGCTGGCAAGCGAGATCCAGGAGTACTACTCGCATTTTCGCGTCACGGCCGACCTGCTCGACCTGCGCAACCTGGTGACGACCGCGGACCTCATCGTGCGCAGTGCCATGCTCCGGCACGAAAGCCGGGGCCTGCATTTCAGCCGCGATTATCCGGGCCTGCTGGCGCAAGCCCGCGACACCGTCCTAAAGACCGGTTGAACCCGGGCTTCCGCTGCGCGCTTTACCGGCCGCGGCGGAAGCCATCCCGTGCCGAAGCCTGACGCGCAGGCTGCGCCGGTCCTCCGCCGATGCGCTGTCGGGCAGCAGGACAATGCCGCGCCCGCGACCCGCATCCATCCTGGCCGCAATGACGATCAGCAGGGGCGACACGAACGTTGCCGCGGTGACCCTGCCTTCCAGTTCCGAGCCATCGCGGAGCCGAAGCTCCAGGCGACCGTCGGCATGGACCGTCAGTTCTACGGGGGACCCCCCGGCGCGCAGCAGCGCGTCCCGCCGCACATGCCATCCAAGCGACACGAGCACCAGGCCCGCAACCATCCAGTTCCAGGGCACTGCCGGCACGTAGGCGACGGCACACCACGCCGAAGCCGCATGGACTGCGAGCAGCGTGGCGGCCAACAGCCCTGAAGGCCTGAGGGGAATGCGCAACATGATGGAAAGCCGGGCGCGCGCCTTATAATCGGACGGGTTGAAGTGACTGGATCCGCATCGTCGACATGGGCAATCCTTCGGACTGGAATCAGGTGGCCGGCGCGCTGCCGGGGACCCTGCAGGTTCACCTGGGCGACCCTGCCCTGGAACTGCAGGCCGCGGCGAGCGGCGCCATCGCCAGCCCCCTCGGACATTTCGCGCTGTTGCAGTTTTCAGGCGCCGACGCGATGGAATTCCTGCAGGGACAGCTCACCTGCGACCTGCGGCAGGTCACGCCCGGCTCCGCACAGTATGGCGGCTATTGTTCGCCGCAGGGGCGCCTGCTTGCGACCTTCGTCCTGGTGCTGCTGCCGAAGGGTTACCTGATGCTGCTGCCGGCAGACCTTGCCGAAGCCGTGATGCTGCGCCTCCGCAAGTTCGTCCTGCGTTCCCGCGTGACCATCGAAGCGGACCGGGAGATGCGCGCCGTCGGCATCGGCGGGCCGAAGGCGGCTTCCGTCCTTGCCGCGGTCGTCGGGGAACCGCCGCGCGTACCCCTGGAATTGGTGCACTACCCGGCGGCCACCCTGGTTCGCCTGCCGGGTCCCGCCTTCCTCGCGCTCGCGCCCGCGGCGGAAATGGGCCCCCTCTGGGCCGCGCTGGCGGGCGCAGCCAGGCCGGCGGGTTCGGCGGCGTGGGACTGGTTGCAGGTCCGCGCGGGGATTCCTTCGATCACGGCGGCAACCCAGGACCAGTTCATTCCCCAGATGGTCGGGCTGGATGCCCTCGGCGCCATCAGCTTCGACAAGGGTTGTTACCCGGGACAGGAAATCGTCGCGCGCACCCATTACCTGGGCGAAGTCAAGCGGCGCCTGGTTCGAGGCCAGGCGGATGCCGACGCGCGCCCCGGAGACGCGCTTGTCGCCGACGGGCAGGCGCGTGGAACGGTGGTGAATGCGGCGCCCTCGCCTGCGGGCGGTTGCGAATTCCTCGCGGTTGTCCAGGCGGCCGTCGCGGACCAGTCCCTGCGCTTGCGCGAGGCGTCCGGACCCGTGGTCCGTCTGACGCTCCTCGCCAACTGACGCCAGCCGATTGCCGTTCTCCTATTACATCTACTATCGCGTTGCCCGTGCCGATGAGGCCCGGGCACGCGTGGCGCGCATGCAGCGGAGCCTGCGCGAACGCCTTGCAATCAGCGGGCGAGTCCTGGCGAAGCGGGATGAGCCCCTGCTGTGGATGGAGGTCTATGAAGGCGTCGTCGATGCCGAGGCTTTCGAAAGCCTGCTCGCAACCCTGGTGAATGAAGTGGAGCTCAGCGGCGTGCTTGCCCGCGGCAGCGCGCGCAAGGTCGAATGCTTCGAAGATGCGCCGTGTGCCTGATCCTGTTCGGCCATCGCGCCCATCCCGAATTCGACCTGGTGCTGGCGGCGAATCGCGATGAATTTTTTGCGCGACCCGCCGCCGCCGCCGACTACTGGACGCAGGATCCCGGTGTTCTGGGAGGCCGCGACCTGGAAAAGGGCGGCACCTGGATGGGCGTCACGCGCACCGGGCGCTGGGCGGCGCTCACGAACTATCGCGATGGGTCCCCCGCGCCGGCGGACGCGCGTTCGCGGGGACAGCTGGTTTCCGACTATCTGCTTGGCGATGAGTCCGCGTCCGGGTACGCGGCGAGCCGGGCCGGATCCGCCCGACTGTACGCCGGGTTCAACCTCCTGGCCGGCGACGCCGAGGGGATCTACTACCTGTCGCATGCGGATGCCGCCCCGATCCGCGTCGCCCCGGGCATCCACGGCCTGAGCAACCATCGCCTCGATACGTCATGGCCGAAGGTCGACCGCGGGCGCCAGGCCTTGCGGTCTGCAATGCGGGGCAGCGCCGATCGCATCGAGGAAAGCCTGCTGGCGCTGCTGGCCGACGACGCGCTGGCGGACGATGCCTTGCTGCCCGCAACCGGGATTCCCGCGGATTGGGAAAAAAAGCTTTCCGCCGCTTTCATCCGGGCCCCCGGTTACGGAACGCGTGCCTCGTCGGTATTGCTGGTTGGACGCGACGGCCAGGTCAGCTTTCGCGAGCGGACGTTCGGCCCGGGCGGCGCCATGAGCGAGGACCGCATGTTCCGCTTCAGCGTGACGACGGCGACTTCGTGAGCGGCACCAGGTCGCGCGCCATGGCGACGTGGTCGATGCCGGCTTCCACGTAGGGTGGGCCCTCTGACTCGAATCCGAATCGCCGGTAGAAATCCTGCACGCGCGACTGCGCGCTCAGCAGTACGCGGCGGTGGCCGGCGTCCGCCGCGGCGCGAAGCAACGCCTGGAACAGGGCGCTGCCGACACCCCGGCCGCGCCACGGCGCCAGCACGGCCATGCGGCCGATGTGCCCGTCCGGCAGCAGGCGACCGGTGCCGATGGCTTGTCCGGACGCTTCCGCGACAACATGGAGGCTTACGCGATCGAACTCGTCCCACTCCATCGCAGCCGGAACGGCTTGTTCGCGCACGAACACCGCCTCGCGCACCGCGCGCAATGCAGCCTGGTCGGTTTCCCACGCGGCGATCCGAACGAAGTAGGAGCCTGGATTCTCCATGAGGCCCGATTATAGGGGCGCCGCGCCCCGTCACTTTTCCGGCATTGTCCGCATCCTTGCGGTCGTCCTGCTGTTCCTGTTTGCCCGGGTTGGCGTTGCCGCTGACACCGCGGCATCCCCGCTCCGGTTCACGCTCGATACCCTTCCGGAGAAAAGCCTCTGGGCCGGCCTCCTGATCAACAATGCCAGGGTGGGGTATGCCCACGTGTCGGTCCAGCCGGCCGCCACGGGCCTCTATGCGATCCGCAGCGAAACGGTGATTGCACTGCGCATGCTCGAATTCGAAAAGACCATCGTGATGCGCACCCGCGACGCCGTGCAGCCGGACCTGTCGCTGGTGGATTTCGAGGCCGAAATCCTGATGGATGGAAACCGCCTGGCCATGTCGGGGCGCGTCGAGGGCGCACGCCTGTTCCTCAAGCTCGAAAATGCAGGCGTGGCCACTGACAGGGAAATCGCGCTTTCAGGGCCGATCCTGCCGGGTTCGGCGGTCGGGCTGCTTCCCCTGATCAGGGGCGTCGAGCCAGGGCGCAGCTACAGCTATTCGGTTTTCAATCCGGAATCCATGCAGGTTGCGGACGTCGAGCAGGCGGTCGAAAGCGGCGCGGAGCACCCCGGTGCGGCCTTTGCAATCCGCTCGCGCCAGGAGGGCCAGGACGGCGTGATGTGGCTCGATGCCCGCGGCCGCGTCCTCGGCGAGACCGCCATGGGCGGCGCATTGCGTGCGATTCCTGAATCCGAGGGCAACGCGCGCGACTACTTGCGGAGCGCTCGCAGCACCGGGCAGGACGTCATGGTCGACCTCAGCCTGGTGAAAGCGGATCGTGACGTTGCCCTGCCCCGGAACGTAGGCAAGATGCGCATCGCCCTGGAGGGCATCGGCCTCGAGTTGCCCTCGGGCACCGGACAGCGCTGCCAGCGCACCCGCACCACCTGGGATTGCGAACTCGACAGCAGCCTGCGCGGCGCGCAGTCCGGAGACGCCGGAGCCTGGCTGCGCCCTTCGTTCACCGTGCCGAGCACGGACGCCTCGATCGTCCGCCTGGCGGGAGAGATTGCCGGCGCTGCCGGGTCGGCGGACGCGAGAGTGCAGGCGATCCTGCGCTGGCTGGGGGACAACATCCGCAAGCAGGCGGCCGACGCATTCACGGCGCTCGATGTGCTGGCCACAAGGCGCGCGGAATGCCAGGGACACACCTACCTGTATGCCGCGCTCGCACGCGCGTCCGGGATTCCCACCCGCGTGGCCAATGGCCTGGTGTACTCCGAGGAACACCGGGGCTTTCTCTATCACACCTGGGCGGAGAGCCTGATCGGCGGCCAGTGGCGCGCCGTCGACCCCACCTTCGGGCAGCCGGTGGCCGACGCCACGCACATCAAGGTGCTCGAGGGAGAGGACTACGGGGACATCGCGCCGATGGTCGACCTGGTCGGCCGCGTCAAGGCGCGCATTGCGTCCTACGAATACCGGCGTTGAGCCGGCGGCCCGCTCAGACCGTCGCGCCGCCGGAAACCTCGATCACGGCGCCGTTGATGTAGCTGGCTTCGTCCGATGCAAGGAACGCGTAGGTATTCGCGATCTCTTCCGGTTTCGCCAGGCGCCCGAGCGGCACCCGCTCGACCATCGCCTGCATGACCTTCTCGGGAATCGAATCGAGGATGGTCGTCTCCACGAATCCCGGGCAAACGGCATTGGCGCGGATGCCCTTGCGGCCCAGCTCGCGCGCCCAGGTCTTCGCCATGCCGATCACGCCGAATTTGCTGGCCGCGTAATTCGTCTGGCCGAAATTACCGTAGAGGCCGACGACCGACGAGGCGTTGAGGATCACGCCGGACCCCTGCGCGACCATGATGTCGACGACCGCGCGCGTGCAGTTGTAAGTGCCCTTGAGGTTGATGTCGATGACGCGATCGAACTGGTCGTCCGTCATCTTGCGGAACTGCGCATCGGCGACGATGCCTGCGTTGTTCACCAGCACGTCGACGCGGCCGAACAGCAGCATGGTGCCTTCGACCATCGCGGCAATGCTGGCCTTGTCGGTGACGTTGACGGAAAATCCGGCCGCCCTGCCCCCGCGCGCCTTGATGCGCGCGACGACGGCATCCACCCCCTTCAGGTCCAGGTCGCAGACCACGACCTTCGCGCCCTCCTCCGCGAACTTCAGCGCCGTCGCCTCGCCGATGCCCCGGGCGGAGCCGGTAATGATCGCGACCTTGTCGTGCAGCCTCATGGATGGAATCTCCTCGCCAGTCTTGTTATGACGCCGCGCTTTTCATGCGGGCGGCGGCACTCTAGCCGGTTACGCTGCAACGCACAACCGGTCAGGCGGGAAGCGGGCCTTCGAGGATTTCGACCGCTGTCCCGGCTTCGACCAGGTCGAAGAGCTCGATGACGTCGGGATTGCGCATCCTGATGCAGCCGATCGAGCCGGGCTTGCCCATCTGCCGCGAATCCGGGCTGCCGTGGATGTAGATGTAGCGCCGCATGGTGTCGACGTCCCCCAGGCGGTTGAAACCCGGCTCGCGTCCGGAAAGCCACAGCAGGCGGGTCAGCATCCAGTCCCGCCCCGGGGACGCGGCATCGAGCTCAGGGGTAAAGACCTCGCCCGTCGGCCGGCGCTTCACGAACACGGTATTGGCCGGCGCGTCCCTGCCGATCTTGGCACGGACCACATGGCGGCCCCGCGGCGTGCAAAAGCTGCCGTTCCGTTCACCTGCGCCGTTTTTGGCGGTCGACACGACATAGCGTTTCAGGAGCCTGCCGTCTTCGCGCAGTTCCAGCGCCTGGTCGGCGATGCTGATGCGGATCGATTTCATGGCGGCAGGCCGCGGCGGCTGCGGAAAAAATCCGTCAGCAATGCCCCGCACTCCCCGGCCATCAGGCCGCTTTCGACGATCGCGTGGTGGTTGAGCCGCGATTCCGCGAACAGGTTGATCACGCTGCCGCAGGCTCCGGTTTTCGGATCGGCGGCGCCATAAACGAGCCGCGTGATTCGAGCGTGCATGATGGCGCCGGCGCACATGACGCAGGGTTCGAGCGTGACGTACAGCGAGCAATCGGTGAGTCGATAGTTGCCCAGCGCTGCGGCCGCCGCCCGCAGGGCCTGGATTTCCGCATGGGCGGTCGGATCGTGACGGCCGATCGGCGCGTTGAATCCGCGCCCGACGATCCGGCCGTCCTTGACGACGACGGCACCGACGGGCACTTCGCCTGCCGCGGCGGCCTCGCCGGCCAGCGCGAGCGCCGCATCCATGAACCGCGTGTCCTCCGCCCTGCCAGTCGTGTCGCGCCCTTGCGGCGACATCACGGATCCTGCGCCGGCATCGGCTCGGGGTGCGGCGACCCGGTTTGCGCCAGCCGGTCGCGAAGGTTTTGCAAACTGGATTCCTCGCCGCGCAGGCGGAAGTGCGTGCCGTCGTTGTCGGCGCGTTCCTCCTGGACCTCGAAGTTGCCGAATACCTCGCCGCGCAGGTGCTGCGCCGTCCACGGCAGGAAGATCTCCGCCTCGACGAGGTCCTTCTGGAAAAAGACCGCGATGGTCTCGTGCAGCTTCGCCACGTCCACGGCACGCTTGGCGCTCATGACGATGCAATCCGGGTAGCGCTCGCGCAATGCTTTTTCCGTGTCGGCCTGCAGCGCCGGATCGCCCACGCAGTCGATCTTGTTGAACACCCGCAGGCGCGGCACGTCCTGCGCATCGACTTCGCGCAGCACGCCGTCCGTCACCGCGAGCTGGCGCTCGAAGCCGGGGTCGCTCGCATCGATGACGTGCAGGAGCAGCGAGGCTTCTGCGGCTTCCTCCAGCGTCGACTTGAAGGACGCGACCAGGTCGTGCGGCAGGTTCTTGATGAAGCCGACCGTGTCGCTGACGAGCACGCGCGGCACGGTTTCCGGATGCAAGGTGCGAACGGTGGTGTCGAGGGTCGCGAACAGCTTGTTGGCGACGAACACATCGCTGCCGGTGAGTGCGCGCATCAGCGTGGACTTGCCGGCGTTGGTGTAGCCGACCAGGGCGACGCGTTCGAGCCCCTGGCGTTGCTGGCGCCGGGCCTTCTGGGTCTTGCGCTCGGCATCCATCGCGTCGATTTCCTGCTGCAGCTCGGCGATGCGGTCCCGGATCTTCTGCCGGTCCAGTGCGCTGTGGGCTTCGCCGGCGCCGCGTCCGCCAGTGCCGCTGCGCTGGCGGCCCTTGGGTCCCGCCAGCTTCGCCTGTTCGCGCAGGCGCGGTCCCATGTACCCCAGCCGCGCGATCTCGACCTGGGCGCGTGCCGCGCGGGAGCGCGCGTGGCGATGGAAGATCTCGAGGATCACCATGGTGCGATCCATGACTTCGCAGCCCACCTCGATTTCCAGGTTGCGGGCCTGCGACGGGGAAATCTCGTGGTCGACGAGCACGATGTCGGCGCGGCGGGTTTCCGGATCGGCTTCGGATTTCGCCGCCTCCTTCGCGCGCGCGGCGCCGCTTTTCGCGGCGCGCGGGACAGCGCCCGATTCCCCGGCAGCTTCCTCTTCTTCGCCATCCTCCGGCTCCGGCCGGTTCTCGACGAAGCGGCGAATTTCCTGGCGCTTGCCGATGCCCAGGTAGGCCGTCGTGTCGAAATGGTCGCGCTTCTGCGCGAACGTGCCCACCAGCTCGAACCCCAGGGTCTTGGCGAGCTCGCGCAGTTCGTTGACGGAGGAATCGAAATCGAGGTCGCTCACGCCGGTCAACTGCACGGCGGCCACGAGCGCACGCGGTGCTTTCTCCTGGCCGTCCGTTCCCGTGGGACGCTGTCCGACTTCGGGTGCGGGCCGGTATTTGGACGGTGCGATCGGACGCCTTATTCCCATTCGATGGTCGCGGGGGGCTTGGAGGAGATGTCGTAGGCCACGCGGTTGATGCCGCGCACCTCGTTGATGATGCGGGACGATACCTTCGCCAGCAGCTCGTGCGGCAACGGCGCCCAGTCCGCGGTCATGAAATCGCTGGTCTGCACTGCGCGTAGCGCGACGACATATTCGTAGGTGCGTCCGTCGCCCATCACGCCGACGGATTTTACGGGCAGGAACACGGCGAAAGCCTGGGCGGTCTTGTCGTACCAGCTTGTGCCGTCGGCATCCTTGGCTTTGCGCAACTCTTCGATGAAGATCGCATCGGCGCGGCGCAGCAGGTCCGCGAACTCGGCCTTGACCTCACCCAGGATGCGCACCCCCAATCCCGGCCCGGGGAACGGATGGCGGAATACCATTTCCCGCGGCAGGCCGAGTGCCAGGCCCAGTTCGCGGACTTCGTCCTTGAACAGCTCGCGCAGCGGCTCCAGCAGCTTCAGGTGCAAGGTATCGGGCAGGCCGCCGACGTTGTGGTGCGATTTGATGGTGGCCGCCTTCTTGGTCTTGGCCCCGGCCGATTCGATCACGTCGGGATAGATGGTGCCCTGCGCCAGCCACTTGGCGTTGCGGATCTTCGCCGACTCGCGCTGGAAGACCTCGACGAATTCCTTGCCGATGACCTTGCGCTTGGCTTCGGGATCGGACACCCCCACGAGCTTGCCCATGAATTCCGCGCTGGCGTCGACATGGATCACCTTGACGCCCAGGTGCTTTCCGAACGTATCCATCACCTGCGTCGCCTCGTCGAGGCGCAACAGGCCGTGATCGACAAAGACGCAGGTCAGCTGCTTGCCGATGGCCTTGTGGATCAGCGCGGCGGCGACCGAGGAATCGACCCCGCCCGACAGCCCAAGGATGACTTCCTCATTGCCCACCTGCTCGCGGATGTGCCTGACCGCTTCGCTGACGTAATCCGGCATGTTCCAGTCCGCGCCGCAGCCGCAGATCTCATGCACGAACCGGTACAGGATCGCCTTGCCCTGCTTCGTATGCGTGACTTCGGGGTGGAACTGCAATGCATAGTAGCCGCGGGCCTCGTCGGCCATGCCGGCGATCGGGCAGGCCTCGTTCGACGCCATCACCGTGAACCCCGCCGGCAGGCTGGTCACCTTGTCGCCGTGGCTCATCCACACCCTGAGCATGCCGTGCCCCTCGGGGGTGCCGAAATCCTGGATGCCGTCGAGCAGGCGGGTGTGGCCCCGGGCGCGGACCTCCGCGAAACCGAACTCGCGTACTTTGCCGGCTTCGACCTTGCCGCCGAGCTGCTGTGCCATGGTCTGCATGCCATAACAGATGCCCAGCACGGGAACGCCGGATTCGAACACCGCTTTCGGCGCCCGGTCGGTCGATTCCTCGTAGGCGGACATGTGGCTGCCGGAAAGGACGATGCCTTTCGCGCCAAAGCCGCGGACGAAGTCGTCCGACACATCGGCAGGATGGATTTCGCAATAGACCTTCGCCTCCCGCACGCGGCGGGCAATGAGCTGCGTGACCTGGGAACCGAAATCGAGGATCAGGATCTTGTCGTGGGACATGGAAGCACGGCGAGGGGTGAGGAGTGAGGGGGAAACGCCTCCCGCCTCACGCCTGACGCCTCACGGTTCGGCTAGTCGACGTGATAGTTGGGGGCTTCCTTGACGATTTGCACGTCGTGGACGTGGGATTCGCGGATGCCGGCGGAGGTGATCTCGACGAACTCCGCCTTCGCCTTCACATCCGCGATGCTCGCGCAGCCCAGGTAACCCATCGCGGAGCGCAGGCCGCCCATGAGCTGGTGCATGACCTGGATCACGCTGCCCTTGTAGGGCACGCGGCCTTCAACGCCCTCGGGCACCAGTTTCTCGGTGCTGTCCTCGTCATCCTGGAAGTAGCGGTCGCTGGAGCCCTGCTGCATGGCGCCCAGGGAACCCATGCCCCGGTAGGACTTGTAGGAACGGCCCTGGTAGAGCTCGATCTCGCCGGGGGCTTCCTCCGTGCCTGCGAACAGGCCGCCGAGCATGACGGAATCCGCGCCGGCTGAAATGGCCTTGGCGATGTCTCCGGAGTAGCGAATGCCGCCGTCCGCGATCATCGGCACGCCGGTTCCTTCGAGCGCCGTGGCCACGTTGTTGATCGCGGTGATCTGCGGCACGCCGACGCCCGCCACGATGCGGGTGGTGCAAATGGATCCGGGACCGATGCCGACCTTGACGCCGTCCGCGCCCTGGTCAAGCAGGGATTTCGCGGCAGCCGCCGTGGCGATGTTGCCGCCGATCACCTGGGTTTTCGGGAATTTTTTCTTGATCCAGCGCACCCGGTCGAGCACGCCCTGCGAGTGTCCGTGCGCCGTGTCGACGATCAGGACGTCGACCCCGGCCTCGATCAGCAATTCGATGCGCTCCTCGGTGCCTTCGCCGACGCTCACGGCCGCGCCGACGCGCAGGCGGCCCAGCTGGTCCTTGCAGGCGTTCGGATGCTCCGACGACTTAAGCATGTCCTTGACGGTGATCAGGCCGCGCAATTCGAAATCGTCGTTGATCACCAGCACCCGCTCGAGGCGGTGCTGGTGCAGCAGGCGCCTGGCTTCCTCGCTGCTGGCGCCCTCCTTCACCGTCACCAGCCGTTCGCGCGGCGTCATGATGTTCCTGACCGGCTGGTCGAGGTTGTTCTCGAAACGCAGGTCGCGGTTGGTGACGATGCCGACCACCTTGGATGCATCGACCACCGGCAGGCCGGAAATCTTGTGGCTGCGGATCAGGTTCAGCACGTCCCGCACCGTCATGTCCTGCGAAATGGTGATCGGATCCTTGACCACGCCGCTTTCGAAGCGCTTGACCTTCGCGACTTCCGCCGCCTGTTTCCTGGGCGGCATGTTCTTGTGCAGGATGCCGATGCCGCCTTCCTGCGCCATGGCGATGGCCAGCGGCGCCTCGGTCACCGTGTCCATGGCCGCCGACAGCAGCGGGATGTTGAGCGTGATGGTCTTGGTCAGGCGCGTCGTCAGGCTGACGTCGCGCGGCAGTACGGTGGAATGGGCGGGAACGAGCAGGACGTCGTCGAACGTGAGGGCCTTATGCAGGACGCGCATGCCTTTTGATCCTTCACAAAGACGCCATTATACCGATCGCGTTTTTGCCGGTAAACGCCGCCACGGCCCGGCGTTGACCGGGGGCGGTCCACCCGCTATGGTTCGGCGTGTGGATACAATGCCGATGCTGCGCAGGACTGCCTCGCTTTCGCTCGGGGTCGTTGCGGCCATGGTCATGGCATGGGCCTCCCGGCAGGCCTTGGCTGGCGACGCCAGGGCGGCGATCGCGGAGGCTGAAAAAGCCGTCGCCGCGGCCCGGGCCCGGAATGCGCTGTGGACGACCGCTGACGAGGCCCTGCGGAACGCGCGTCGCGCACTGGAAGGCGGCGACGAAGGCACGGCAGCCGAACAGGCACGGGTCGCCGCCGACCAGGCCGCCCTGGGCATTGCGCAAAAGCAGTATCCCCTTACCCGCTAGCCGCTAGGAGAGAAGAATGCACAAGCCGGTTCGAATCGCACTGCTGGCCCTGGTTGCGGGCGCCAGCCTTGCCACCCTGCCCGCGGCGGCGGAAACCTATAAATGGACCGATGCCGAAGGCAAGGTCCACTATTCCGACCAACCCCCGCCTGCGAGCGTGAAAAACCCCACGACCGTTACGCCCAGGAAAAAGACATCGCGGTCCGCTCCGGCGCCGCAAGCCAGTTCAGACACGCCGACCGATTCCAGGCCGGCACCCGCGGCCGGCCCCAAGACTTCGCAGGAACTGGACGCAGAGTTCAAGCAACGCCAGGTCAAGGCGGCCGAGGACGAGGCGGCCCGCAAGAAGGCGGAGCTGGAGGCGGCCGACAAGAAGAAAAACTGCGCCCAGGCGACCGCCAACGTCAAGCGCCTCGAAGAAGGCGGCCGGCTCACCCGGTACAACGACAAGGGCGAAGTGGAATACCTGGGCGATGCGGAGATCGCGTCGGAACTGGCGCGCGCGAAGCAGATCGCCGATTCCTGGTGCAAGTAAGCCGGCGCGGCGCCGGACCTCAACGCTTCCGTCGCTCGCCTGCGGCCTTCCTGCGCCGAGCCAGTTTCGGATCGGCCTGCAACGGCCGATAGACTTCCACCCGATCCCCATCCCTCAGCACCTGCGTCGGGTCCACGACCCGTCCCCAGATGCCCACCTTGCAGGCCGCCGCACCGCCCCCTTCTCCCGGCGGAACCATGCCGGCTGCGACCAGCGCCTCCGCGACCGTGGCGCCTTCCTCGAGCCGGAGCTGCACGATGGACTGGTTTTGCGGCAGCGCGGAGACGACTTCGATGCCGATGCTCATGGCGGTCCGTAGAGCTGCAGCGCGCGTTTCACGAAGGCATCGACGAGCGTGTTTGCAATGTAGTGGAATACCGGCCCCACCAGCTTTTCCAGCAGCTTGCTGGAGAATTCGTAGTGCAAACGGAATTCGATCTTGCAGGCGTGCTCGCCCAGGGACTTGAACCGCCAGCTGCCATCGAGTTCCCTGAAGGGGCCGTCCACCAGCTTCATCCGGATCAGCGCATCCTGCTCCAGGGTGTTGCGCGTCGAGAACCGCTGCCGGATCCCGCGAAAATCGATCAGGATGGAGGCATGCACGACGCCCGGTTCCTGCCCGAGGATCTGGGCGCCGCCGCACCAGGGGAGGAATTCGGGATACCGGGCGACATCCTCCACCAGCGCGAACATTTGCGCTGCCGAGTACTCGACCAGCACGGATTTTTCCGTCAGCGCCACGAATCCGCTG
>Ga0315910_10000711_pt1 | contig 32103 bp, 23 predicted proteins | sample EdamamesoilMG_FD_204470 | JGI IMG/M metagenome (GOLD analysis project Ga0315910, IMG submission 204470) | Garden soil microbial communities collected in Santa Monica, California, United States - Edamame soil | ecosystem: Environmental > Terrestrial > Soil > Garden | place: USA: California... | reverse complement strand
CCATCTTGTTTAAGTTGTGGGATCTCGTCCCGGTTAATTTTTTAAAGAGCGCAAAGATATAGGAATTTCCACAGTTGACAATCAGGCGCGTGAAAGAACCTTTAAATAATATGGTTTGCTAAGTATTTGCCTACACGAGTTCGCAATTTTTTTAAATAAACCTGCTTTTCTACATTTGTTGGCTTTCCAAAAAAATCATGGATAATTATTCATACATCTCCAATGCAGACGTTGGTTATCTTGACCAACTCTACCAAAACTACAAGAAAGACCCTTCATCCGTTGATGCCACCTGGCAGAAATTCTTTGAGGGTTATGATTTCAACCAACAACGTTACGGTGAGGGCGGCAATGGTTCAACAGCCGTTGATTCGTTGTCGATTAAGGAGACTCAGGTTCGAAACCTGATCTTTACCTACCGCTCTTTCGGCCACCTGACCTCGAAAACAAATCCGGTTCGCGAACGGAGAAACCACCACGTAAACTTCGATCATAAGAGTGTTGGCCTAACCGATGCCGACCTGGATACCGAATTTGATGTAGCGTCTGAAATCGGCATGCCGAAATCATCGCTGCGGAAAATTATTGAAAGGCTTAAAGCAATCTACTTAGGACCAATTGGTTTTGAATACAACTTTATTCGTAACGATGCAATTCGTGCATGGTTCTTTCAAAAATGCGAGAAGGAATACTTTGAATACAATCCGGATAAGGAAGAGAAGAAACGAATTCTAACCAAGTTGAATGAGGCCGTAGTATTTGAAAACTTCCTGCACACGAAATTCCTTGGACAAAAACGGTTTTCGTTGGAGGGTGGCGAAAATACTATTCCTGGACTTCAAACCATTATTAATAAAGCTGCCGAACTGGACGTTAAGGAAGTAGTGATCGGCATGGCGCACCGTGGTCGTTTAAATGTATTGACAAACATACTTGGTAAAACCTACGAACAAATCTTCACCGAGTTTGAGGGTAACGTGAGCCCTGAGCAGACAATGGGCGATGGTGATGTGAAGTATCATCTTGGTTACTCCAGCCACATCAACACGCCATCGGGTAAAAAGATTTATGTGAAGCTTACACCCAACCCGTCACACCTTGAAGCGGTAGATCCTTTAGTAATCGGATACACACGCGGTCAGATTGATGATGAGTATAAAGGCGATCTTTCAAAAGGCATGGCCATTTTGATTCACGGTGATGCTGCACTTGCTGGTCAGGGTCTCGTGTATGAAGTGGTTCAAATGTCTGGTTTGCCAGGCTACACCACAGGTGGTACTATTCACTTTGTTATTAACAATCAGGTTGGGTTTACAACCGACTACGATGATGCCCGTACCAGCATTTATTGTACCGACATCGCGAAGATTGTGGATGCGCCAGTACTTCACGTTAACGGTGATGATGCCGAAGCCGTAAGTTTTGCCGCTAACCTTGCCGTTGAGTATCGCGTAAAATTTGGTCAGGATATTTTCATTGATCTGCTTTGCTACCGCAGGCACGGTCACAACGAAAGTGACGAGCCGAAATTCACGCAACCAAAACTCTATAACATCATTGCCAAGCACCCGAATCCTCGTGAGATCTATGTTAAGAAATTGATCGAACGCGGGGATGTCGATGCGGCATTGGCCGATGAGATGGATAAAAATTTCCGGAACCAACTTCAGGATCGTCTTAATGAAGTGAAGCAGAAACCACTTCCGTACAAACCGCAGAAGATGGAAGAGGAATGGGAGCAAATGCGCTGGGCCACTCCTGAGGATTTTGATAAATCGCCTGATACCGGAATTAAAGAAAGCGTTATTGAAAAAGTAGGCAAAGCCCTGACAACAATTCCGGAGGGCTTCAAGGCCCTGAAGCAAATTGAAAAATTATTGAAAGACAGGCAGACCGCTTTCTTTGAAGAGAAAGTATTGGGCTGGGCTGAAGCTGAATTGTTGGCCTATGGTTCGTTGCTGGCCGAGAAAACACCTGTGCGCATGTCTGGTCAGGATGTGAAGCGCGGAACATTCTCGCACCGTCATGCTTATTTCTTCGATGCCAATACAAATGAGCCTTTCTGCGGATTGAATACGGTAGGCACAGAGAAGTTTCATATTTTCAATTCGTTGCTTTCTGAGTTTGGTGTGCTTGGTTTTGAATATGGTTATGCCATGTCGTCACCGCGGGCACTTGTACTTTGGGAAGCACAATTCGGTGACTTTGTGAATGGAGCACAGGTAATCATTGATCAGTTCTTGTCGAGTGCGGAGTCCAAGTGGCAACGAATGAATGGGCTGGTGATGTTGTTACCCCACGGTTACGAAGGTCAGGGACCGGAGCACTCCAGTTGTCGCCCGGAAAGATTTTTACAGTTGGCTGCCGAGTACAACTTTGTGGTGGCGGATCCAACAACACCGGCCAACTTCTTCCATTTACTCAGACGACAAGTATCCTGGCCTTTCCGCAAGCCTTGTGTTGTGTTTTCACCCAAGTCATTGCTCAGGCATCCTGCTGTGATTTCACCCTTGAAAGATTTTACATCAGGTACTTTCCAGGAAGTATTGGATGACGCTTCGGTTTCGGCTAAAGAGGTAAAGCGTGTGATCTTGTGTACCGGAAAAATTTACTACGATCTGGCAGAGGTACAACAAAAAAGAAAGTCAAAAGACACTGCCGTTGTTCGCATGGAGCAACTGCATCCTTTCCCTGAAAAACAATTGAAGGCTGTGCTGAAGAAATACAAGGACGCTAAATTGGTTTGGGCACAGGAAGAACCTGCTAACATGGGCGCACAATCGTACATTCAGCGCATGATGCCGAAGTATGATCTGGAGTTTGTATCGCGCAAAGCCAGTGCATCTCCGGCTACCGGCTACCTGAAAGTTCACAAAGTGGAACAGGAGAAACTTGTCAATAAAGCATTTGAAATTTAAGTAACATCAAAAAAGATATCGCATGGCATTACAAGTTAAGGTTCCTACAGTAGGAGAGTCAATCGCTGAAGTAACGATCGCTAACTGGTTAAAGAAAGATGGTGACGTAGTTCAGCTTGACGAAGTCATCGCAGAGCTTGAGTCAGACAAAGCCACCTTTGAACTTACTGCTCAGAGCGCAGGCGTTTTGAAAATTGTAAAACCACAGGGATCAACTGTTCCTATTGGTGAAGTGATTTGCGTAATCGAAGCTAACGGGCAAGTTGTTGCACCGGCTGCAACAACCCCCACGGTAAGTACAGCTGCACAGACACCCAAGGCAACCGGTGGCGTGAAAGAAATGAAAGTGCCCGCTGTTGGCGAGTCGATTACGGAAGTAACCATTTCAACCTGGTTGAAGAAAGATGGCGACTTCGTTAATCTTGATGATGTGATTGCTGAAGTAGAATCAGACAAAGCAACATTTGAGTTGCCAGCCGAAGCCAGCGGTATTCTCCGAATAGTGGCGAAAGAAAAAGAGACGTTACCAATTGGTGGATTGATTTGTCGTATAGAGATTACTGAAGGTGCTCCGGTTGCTCAACCGAAAACAGCGGCACCTGCCGTTACGTCCACCTCAACCGATAAGACGTATGCTGCGGGGCATCCCTCACCTGCGGCCGCAAAAATTCTGGATGAAAAAGGAATTGCTGCTAATCAGGTTCAAGGCAGTGGCGTTGGCGGACGCATTACAAAGGACGATGCGCAGAAAGCACAAGCACCGGTTTCGAAACCTGCTGAGTCGAAATCAGCAACTCCGGCTTCAGCGCCTGTGATTTCAGCCGGTGGAGGTAGAAACAAGCGCACAGAAAAAATGACTTCACTGCGCAAGACGATCGCCAAGCGATTGGTGTCAGTGAAAAATGAAACGGCTATGCTTACTACGTTCAATGAAGTAGACATGAAGCCGGTAATGGATCTGCGCTCGAAGTACAAAGACAAATTCAAAGAGAAGTATGGTGTAGGCCTTGGCTTCATGTCGTTCTTTACCAAAGCGGTTTGTGTGGCGCTGAAAGAATTCCCTGCGGTAAATGCGCAGATCAATGGTGATGAAATTATCTATCACGATTATTGCGATGTTTCTATTGCCGTATCCACTCCGCGTGGATTGGTAGTGCCGGTAATTCGCAATGCCGAGTCGTTAAGTTTTGATCAGATCGAGAACGAAGTGATTCGTCTTGCTACACGTGGCCGCGATGGAAAACTTTCGATTGATGAAATGCAGGGCGGTACTTTCTCGATTACCAATGGGGGTGTATTTGGCTCAATGCTTTCAACACCTATCATCAACCCACCGCAGTCGGCTATTCTGGGTATGCACAATATTGTGGAGCGTCCGGTTGCTAAAAATGGAGAAGTAGTAATTCGTCCGGTAATGTACCTGGCGCTTTCGTACGATCACCGCATTGTGGATGGAAGAGAATCGGTAAGTTTCCTGGTTCGCGTAAAAGAGTTACTGGAAGATCCGGGAAGATTAATTTTAGGAGTTTAATCCGTACTATCGAATAGCTGGTTGCGACTGATTGCAAGTGCAATTTGTTACACAAGGTTGTTCGATAGTTTTTTATATCAGCACTAACTAGAAATCGCTATGCAATACAATGTGGTTGTTATTGGCTCAGGCCCTGGAGGATATGTAGCAGCTATTCGCTGTGCACAATTGGGATTTAAAACCGCCATCATCGAAAAGTACAATACCCTTGGAGGTACGTGTCTTAATGTGGGGTGCATTCCTTCCAAGGCATTGCTCGACTCATCAGAGCATTTTCACAACGCGGGTCACACATTTAAAGAGCACGGCATCGAAATCTCAGCGCCCCATGTAAACATTGGTCAGATGATCAAACGAAAGGGTGATGTGGTGAAAGCCAACGTAGACGGCATTGCGTTTCTGATGAAGAAAAACAAAATTGATGTTCATACCGGTGTTGGTTCATTCGTTGATAAGAATACTATCAAGGTTACGGCAACCGATGGTAAAGAAACAACCATTGCCACCGAGAAAGTAATTATTGCCACAGGTTCAAAGCCTACGCCACTTCCTTTTGCTGCTTTCGATAAGAAGCGAATCATTTCCAGTACAGAGGCCTTAGAACTCAAGGAAGTTCCCAAACATTTCATTGTCATTGGTGGAGGTGTTATTGGTATGGAACTCGGTTCAGTGTATGCACGCCTGGGGTCAAAAGTTACGGTGGTAGAATTTTTAGATAGTCTCATTCCTACCATGGATGGTACCCTGGGCAAAGAACTGCTGAAGGTGGCCAAGAAGTTAGGTATGGAAGTTTTTCTGGGACATAAAGTAACAGCCGTTACCAACACAGGCAACGATGTAGTAGTGAAAGCTGAGCCCAAGAATGGTGGCGCAGCGCTGGAGTTTAAAGGAGATTATTGTTTGGTAAGCATTGGTCGCAGGCCATACACCGATGCACTCGGTCTTGATAAAGTAGGTATCGAAACCGTAAAAGGTCAGATACCGGTTGATGATCACCTGAAAACAAAAGTTGATAACATCTGGGCGATTGGGGATGTTGTGCGGGGTGCAATGCTGGCACATAAAGCTGAAGAAGAAGGTGTTTACGTTGCCGAACAACTTGCCGGACAAAAACCGCATGTTAATTATAACCTGATACCCGGAGTGGTGTACACCTGGCCTGAGGTTGCCAGTGTGGGGAGTACCGAGGAACAACTCAAGCAGGATGGTCGCGCTTACAAAGTGGGTAACTTTCCGTACAAAGCACTCGGTCGTGCGCGTGCCAGTATGGATACCGATGGATTAGTGAAAATACTAGCCGATAAACAAACCGATGAGATTCTGGGTGTTCACATCATTGGAGCCCGCGCTGCCGATATGATTGCAGCGGGAGTAACCGCTATGGAGTTCCGTGCCTCGGCTGAAGATGTAGCCAGAATGTCGCATGCACACCCAACATATATGGAGGCGGTGAAAGAGGCTTGTCTTGCGGCAACGGCAAACCGGCCGATTCACTTATAGGACTTTACGAAAGAACCTTACATACGTAGTCTTCGTAAGTGCAACCCTGTGAAGGAGGTATAGGCTGATACTATCTTCGTAGGAAATTAATGCTTTGGAAAAAATTGGCACGATAGAAGCAATCGAAGACTTTGCACGCGAAAAGAGGCGAATGCTTTTTGAGCGTGTGGCACTCTTTGCTGCGGTAATGAGTCTGTTTCACTTTGTGCAGGATCTCATTGCAGGCGCTGATGAAGCGCCCTTCCTCGACATTAGTATTACAATCATTTTGCTCAGTTGTTACCTGCTGCACATACGTGGAAAATTTAATGCCGCCAGAATTGTTGGCTTGAGCTTCCTGAATCTCCTCTTTGTTGTGTATGCCTGTCTGGTGCCGGCCGAAGTTGGTATCTACCTTTTTTATTTTCCGTTGATGGCCATCTCGATGGGTGTGTTTGGCCGGTCCGAAAATGTGATGCGCATTTTCTTTGTGCTGCTATCCGCAGGATTGCAGATGAGTTTGTTTCTTTCAGATTTTGATTTGATTGGCCCGTACGAAATTGAAGCCCCCAACGTAGAAATGTTTTTCCTGATTAACCTGGGGTCCAGCGCATTTATGCTGGTGATCTGCATCAACTTTATTTTGAATGTGAATGAAGAATCTGAGCGGAGACTACATATTCTGGCCGATGAGATAAAAGTGAAGAACAAGAACCTGGAGAAAACCAATGCCGAACTCGACCGTTTTTTTTACAGTACCTCGCACGACTTGCGTTCACCATTACTTTCAATTAAAGGCCTGGTAAACATTGCCCGGCATGATACGCAGGATCAGCATGTTCAGCAGTATTTGTCTATGATGGCCGAACGGGTGGATAAACTGGATTCGTTCATCAACGATATTATTGACTACTCCAGAAATGCCCGAACTGAAAGTGTACGGGAGCCTGTGAATATGGAAAAACTGGTGGATGATGTTATCGATAATTTTAAATTTTTAGACGGAGCCGCCAGTATTGCTTTTAGAAAAAACATTACCACAGGGGAAGTTATTCTGGATAAAAGTCGCCTGACTATTGTGCTGAGCAACCTGATCTCGAATGCCATAAAGTACCACAACACGCATCAGGCCGAACCCTGGATTAGCGCAACGGTAAGCCAGACGCAAAGTGCTATAGCGCTTGTTATTGCCGACAATGGCCCCGGTATTTCAGCTGAAAAGCAAAGCAGGATTTTTGAAATGTTTTATCGGGGTACAGAGCAATCCAAAGGTTCTGGTCTTGGACTTTATATCGCCAAAGAAGCGATCGAGAAAATGCACGGCACAATCACAGTAGAGTCAACAGAAGGTATAGGTACAACCTTCATTGTTAATTTACCGTTGGCTGAAGCCGGTAACGCATAAATGTACGAATCAACAGGGCGATTACCAACGGTATCAATGCTGTGTTGAGTTGTTGTGGTAACATTACCCAGGTCAGGAGTAAAATTCCTTCTATGCATGTTACAATGAGAAAATACTTTCCAATCCAGTTCGGTTTTTTGATGAAAGCAAAGACAACAAAAAAATTAGTAGGTAGAGCCCATAACAAATTGAAGTTATTAGCGGCAGCGGTGTGATTGGTGAAGAGCCACAGTGAGAGCAGCAGCACACCAATAAATCCGGTTATGCCAAACAGTAATGTGTCAAACCAGGTTGAAAGTTTTTTTCTTCGCCAGTCAATGAACGAGAGGAGTATCGTTAATGCAGCGAATCCTGAAAAAACATAAAGTGGATGGGGAAGCCCTGTGGCGGGATTTTTTTCACGTGCTTCATACGCACTTATTTTTTCTTTTACGATCGGAATTTTTGTTCCGGCCGAATCCAAGATCGTGGCGTGATCATACGATGATTCAATATAATCCGGAAGAAACATGTATTCATCGGTAGTGGCTTTTTTATCCATGGGCAGTCCCAGGCAAATATCAATTCCCAGATCACCCCAGGGCTGTTGGGCCAGGTACAGGTCGGTCAGGTCGCGAATGGAGTATTCGGTTGTAATGTACGAGCCGTCAAAGTTTACAGAATCTTTAAAAACTGTTTTGATGACATCGCGAATGCGCGTGGCGCAGTTATCGTAAAAGTAATCGTAGCGATAGCTGGCATTTTCGGGCTCGGCATTCCATTGCAGGTAGTCGAATACTTTTTGCGTTTGCGTGGGTGTGAGGTTTAAAACTTGTTCATGTACAAAACGATTGTAGTAGATGTAGTGCGCTTTGTAACGCTGGTAGTCGGCAATGCCAAGCATGTAGTACGGTATGCCGCGCGCAAAATTGGTGTAGAAGTTTGGTTGATCGAAATCAAAAACGCCATAGTTAAAGAGCCAGTCTATTTCCTGGAGAGGATCATGAACCCGAAACCCACTGTGACCAAACGCAGAGTAGAGTTCGCCCTGCCATGGACCAAATGTTACTACGGAAATGGTGGCATCGTTGGAGAGCCTGATTGGCTGCGCCTCTGCCAGGGTGGAAATGAATAGTAAGAAAACCAGAACGCTTCTCATGGCAATAGGAAATAATACTTCGAAAGATAACGACAAACAGATTACACAACCGATACTTTTGACGAGTATCTTGCACCATGATCGGAGGATGGACAGATGGATTGAACTGGCTTACGAAAGTAACGCCCGCGCGCGCGACCAATGCCTACCGGATTTTTTCAAGTTATCATCAGTCGCGGTGGCGCCAGGTAGCAACTATGCGCGGATTGCCGATCAGCATTTCGTTTGAACCTACTACTTCGTGCAACCTTCGTTGCCCGGAGTGCCCCAGCGGGTTGCGTTCGTTTACGCGCCCAACCGGCATGTTGCAGCAATCGCTGTTTGAAAATGTAATCGATCAACTGGCCCCAACACTGAGCTACCTTACGTTTTATTTTCAGGGCGAACCATACCTCCATCCACAGTTTTTGGACATGGTGAACTATGCTTCGCGAAAGGGAATTTACACGGCTACCTCTACCAACGCACATTACCTGAAGGATGATCTTGCAAAAGCCACCGTTCAATCTTCACTCGACCGGTTGATAATTTCCATTGATGGTACTTCGCAAGATACGTATCAGTCCTACCGTGTAGGCGGCTCGCTGGATAAGGTGATTGAAGGAACCAAAAATATTATCCGTTGGAAGAAGACGTTGAAATCAAAAACACCACATGTTGCATTTCAATTTTTAGTGGTGAAACCAAACGAACATCAGATTCCGGATGTCTACAGACTGGCTGACGAGCTGGGGGTCGACCAGGTGGTGTTGAAGACGGCACAGATTTATGATTACGAAAATGGTTCAGACCTTATTCCCACACAAGAGAAGTATTCGCGCTACAAAAAAACTGACTCCGGATTATACGCCATCAAAAACAACCTGTTGAACGAATGCTGGAAGATGTGGCATAGCTGTGTGATTACCTGGGATGGTAAGGTAGTGCCGTGTTGTTTCGATAAAGACGCGCACCACGTTTTGGGCGATCTTACAAAACAAACCTTTAGCGAAATCTGGAACAGTGAAAAGTATAATTCCTTTAGAGCATCACTGCTTCGCTCGCGAAGTGAAATTGAAATTTGTAAAAATTGTACTGAGGGAACGAAGGTGTGGGCTTGAGTGGTTGGCAGTGAGGAAGTGGTACTAACCTAAACACCTCTTTCTTTCAACTGTTTTTCAATCTTAGCAAAATCAACAGCGCCACATTTTCCACAGCCACTGTCGCAGGCTGATTTGGCCTGAAAACTTTTATAGATCAACCGGCCTACATACGCTAAGGCTCCCAGAAAAATAAGTCCGACAATGATTTGCTGAATCATGGCATAAAGGTAATTAATCAAGGTGCTATTTACGATTTACGAGGTACGAATTTTCGGACTGCTACCTTTCTTACGCTGCTTCTCGTTTGCCTACTTCTATTCAAAAAAGTCGTTCGAAACCGGACAAATCACAACATAATCGAACAAGGTAGTAATTCCTTATCCTTGAAATTATTCTGTAATGCGGGATTTCTATCAATGGCACCGATGTTGGCATTTGCAGCGATGATTTTACTACTATGATAAGAAATTACCTCAAAACTGCTTTCCGAAATCTGAAACGTGAAAAGGGAAGCGCCCTGATTAATATCGCTGGTCTTACTATTGGTATTGCCTGCAGCCTTGTGTTGTTTTTGATGATTCAGCACTTCACCAGCTACGATGTGCATGAATCCAAGCGCGACCGGATCTACCGGATTGTTACCGAGTCGGATGGTAACCGCGGAAAGAATCATACGCCTGGCGTGCCTACCGTTTTTACGGATGCATTCCGAAATGATTTTCCGGAAGCGGAAGAGGTATTGTTTCTCTCCTATCGATCAGGAAGTCTGATTTCTATTCCACAGCCTGATGGTGAGGCGAAGAAGTACAGTGAGGAATCCGGGATAGTATTTACAGAACCGAATTACTTTAAGATTTTTGATCGCCCCATTCTTTTAGGCGATGCTGCAAAAGGTCTTGATGAACCCAACGAAGCCATCCTTTCAAAGGAATGGGCATTGAAATATTTTGGGAAAGAAGACGCTGTTGGCGAAGTGCTGAAGTATGACAAGCGTGAATACAAAATTACGGCCGTGATGGATAACCTGCCCAAGGCTACCGATTTTCCTTTTAACCTGTTGTTGTCGTACAGTACTATTAAAAAAGAACACGAGGTGCATGGCTGGGGAAGTGTGTGGAGCGATGAGCAGTGTTATTTTTTGTTAAAGGAAGGTGAGGATATTTCCAAGGTAGCGAACCGGTTGCCCGCGTTTCTGGAGAAGTACGTTGGTAAGGAGAACACCAATCATAAAGTGTACAGTGCCCAGGCTATGAAAGATTTTCATTATGATGACCGCTATGAAACATTCAGCTACGATGCGGTTAGTCCGGGATTGTTAATTTCACTGGGTGCCATTGCTGTTATTTTGTTGATCACGGCTTGTATTAACTTCATTAACCTGGCAACGGCCGAAGCGATTAAACGCTCGAAAGAAGTAGGCATTCGCAAATCGTTGGGGAGCACACGTATTCAGTTGGTGCGTCAGTTTCTGGGCGAAACAGTATTTGTTACCGTTATCGCGGTAGTCATTTCATTAGGCCTCACACAAGTGGCGTTGAGTTTTCTAAATCCATTTCTTGAATTAAACCTGTCGCTTGATTTTGCAGGCAATACGTACCTGTGGGGTTATGTTGTTGGTGTTACGGTTTTTGTTGCCCTGTTATCGGGCGTGTATCCTGCGTTTGTTATTTCTGGCTTCAACCCCGCGCTGGCGTTAAAGAATCTTATCAGCAATAAAAGCTCCAGTGGTTACAATCTTCGCAGATCGCTCGTAGTACTTCAGTTTTGTATTTCGCAGCTCTTTATTATCGGTACGATCGTGGTAATTAACCAGATGAATTACTTTCAGCAGAAAGATCTGGGCTTCAAACAAGACGCGATTATTACGGTGCCGATTCCTGAAGAAGAGAATCCTGCGCAAGCCGGAGCAACCAGCAAGATGCGAACCCTGCGCGATGAGCTGGCGCGATCGGCCGGGGTTGAACTGGTAAGCTTGAGTAGTACACCACCCTCGTCAGGCAGTGTGAGCAGCACAGGATTTATTTTTGAGGGCGAATCGGATCAAGATCGCAAAGAGGCACAAGTAAAAACTGTGGATGGTCACTATATCGATCTCTATGATTTAAAAGTTATTGCCGGAACAGGCCTGCAAGACCTGGACACCGCTAACGGTTATGTGGTGAACGAACGATTAACCAAAGTAGCAGGCATTACTAACCCGGCCGACATCGTAGGAAAAGTAATTCGCGTCTGGGGCAGAAGTCTTCCGGTGGTAGGGGTGGTAAAAGATTTTCACACCGTAGCGTTGCACAGACCGATGGAAGCCACGGTGCTTTTTAATCGCCTGGATAATTACTATACGCTGTCGCTGAAAATCAACATGGCCCAGTCAAAAGAAGTTATCGAAAACCTGAAAACGAAATGGGAAGCGGCTTACCCGGAGCACATTTTCGAGTACCAGTTTCTGGACGAAAGTATTCGCAGGTTTTACGAAGGCGAGAAGAAGATGTCTATACTGTTAACCATTTTTAGTTCGATGGCCATTTTTATCGGGTGCCTTGGTTTGTTTGGATTGGCCACGTTTATGGCGAATCAGAAAACAAAAGAAGTGGGTGTGCGAAAGGTTTTGGGTGCTTCGGTGGAAAGTATTGTATTTCTTTTTTCGCGCGAGTACATCAAGTTAATTCTGATCGGGTTTGTGCTGGCGGCTCCGGTTGCCTGGTTTTTGATGAACCAGTTCCTCAATGAGTTTGAATATAAGATTGACATTGGTGCCGATACTTTTCTGATTGCGCTGGGCGCCAGTCTGCTGGTGGCCATGCTCACGGTGGGTTACAAATCTTTCCGTGCGGCCATTGCCAATCCGGTTAAATCCTTGCGATCGGAATAAGCCTTTTTAACCAACCCCTTATTTCTCTGTATGGAAGCTCCTTCGAAAGACGTTCGGGGAGTTTTCTTTTTTTATGGCAGTATCATTTTTTGTTTTTCTTTTTCATTGCTTCTTTCAGCACTTGCTTTGCCTCTCCTTCCAATTTTCGTTGCACTTTCTTCACATCTTCAGCAGGTGGAAGATTCTCGGGTACAATCCCTCTTTTTGTAAGCATATCACGTACAGCCTTACTATTGTCAATGTGCTCCTTTTCTATCGGATTCTGACCTTTTAAATCTTTTGTCTGCACATTCAAGCTGGTCATTTCAGCAGCAAGGTCTTTGGCTTTAATACCTATAGTCGGTAAAAAGTCTGCAACGGGTCGGGTTTCAGGAATGCCAAGTTTTTTCTTTAACTGTTGTGTGGAAAGGCGGAATAAAGCCTGATCGCCTTTAGAGCGGATAATGGCAAATCCCTGATTATCCACACCGCGCTCAAAAAGAATACCTGATAATTGTTTCTCGGTTTGGCTAAGTTTTTCGCGCGCCTTAACTCGTTCATACTGAAGCAATCGCTGCTCAACCAGTTCGGCCCTTCTTGTTTGTACTGCAAAATAATTTTGGGCAAAGGCGACTTCTTCTTTTCGACTATCGCCATTTTGAGCCACCAGGTAGCAGGCATATCGAGTCAGGAGAATATCATCAATTTCCTTTTCAGCACCTTTACCCAAAGCTATCATCTTCCTGACGTCAGGAAAATGATCACCCACTTGCTCACCTGCATGAGCACATGACTCTTTCGCTTTTTCTATTACTTTCTGAAAGTTCTCCCATTTGCTATAACCGAGTAATAGTTGAAGTTCGCGGGCACTCCAACACTCTACTTCTTCCAATAAAGATGCAGCGGCTTCAAATTGAGAGAATAGCTGTTGAATTTCTTCTTTTTTCATAGCTAGACGATCTGCGTTTTTCTGAACAATGTTCGGGTAGGTTTCTGAAACGGAGACTGCTGCGACCGAATGGCTGCTGGCTTTTTATTCCGTAATGCCAAAATAGTCTCTGATGTTCTTGGTTGTTAAATCAACCGTAGATACTACCTGTGGTCCTTTCGTTCGAGAAAAGAGAATTAAATTCCATCCAGTTAAACTGTCTCGTTTCAAATCGAAGCCCCAAGTCTGGCTTTCTCCTTTAAATCGCAAGGAGTCTCCGTGAACTGTTGCCTTTTTTATTCCCAATGAGTCAAGCATTGCAATTGCAATGCCTTGATACCAATTGTTGTCGTCTGCAATAATGTAAAAGTCGTCTTCACCATACTGCTTTTTCATTTCATCAATCTCTTCTTCGGTTGGATAGATTAAGACTGCGCAGTCAAAATCAATTGTCAGATCCAGCAAAATATCTGTAGTGTCCGAATTGTAAAATTCATTGTATTCGTCCAGCGTTAAGGCGGAATATAGGGGCTTAGAATTCAAACTATCCTCTGGAGAGGTTTCTTTACTATCCCCTTTTGAGCAGCTAAAGAGTCCAATGCTAATTATTAAAAAATATTCTAGTCGCATCTTGTTAAAAAGCTTACAGCCAATATCTGAGTGTCAGGGCCTGTGTTTGTTACCGCCTTATTAGAAGCCTAATTAAACTTCACCTTCTCAAGAAAAGCTGCTTTCACTTTACTTTCCAGCGCCATAGCTTTGGGGAAGAGAATTTCGTTTTCGATGCGGGCGTGGGTGATCAGGCTTCGTTCAAAACCTTTTAGTTCGCTGAACAACACTTTTACATGCAGGGGCGCATCCGGATTGAGATGATAGTCTTTGGTGATCGAGCGGATACCTTCCATTTCATCATCGTGCGCTTCGTGCTCCATCGAAAATTTCTGGATCGAATTTTTTTCCAGCAGGTAGTAAAGCCGTGTGGGCAGGTACGTTCCTTTGGCGGCCCGCTCCAACGATTGGATGTAGGTGAATAAGGTATCTTCTTCTTCGTAGATATGATGAATGAAATCTTCCACAAACAGCGGGAAGACCAGTTTCAGATCGCGTTCTACCGGCAGGTAGTCATCGTGCAGCGCTTTGAAGCTCTCGACCAACCGCGCAATGTAGGGCAGCTTGTGTTTTACAAAGAGAAAATGCGAATGCTTCAGGTACTCAATGATCAGGTCGATGGGGTACGATACCAGTGGAAGATCAGCTTCCTGCAGGTATCCGGGCGATTCCAGCTCGCGTACTACCTGTTCTGTTTTAAGGCCTTTTGTCTGGCAGACTTGCTCCAGGGTAAATTCAGAATACTCGTAAAAGCGGATGCCGAAGTAAAAAAGAACATAGGCATGCACGTAGTTCTGATCAACCAGTTCAGCGATGCGCGTATCCTTTAAGGCTGTCTTACCCATGTTGGTAAATATAGTGTAAAATCCGGGCAAAGTATGTTACCCGAACCCCCTGAAAATTCACCTGGGAGAGAAATCATTTCTACTGTGGGGTCGAAATCGAAGTAGGTTGGGGCAGGCAGAATAAAATAGTATGGCCGGCAATGTAGGTTAGAATAGACAATCCACGATTAACATTTATTTTCGCAGTTCGTTAGAGAGTTTACTAAAGCTGAAAAATGACTGAGAATCAGAATTCGAAAAGCCAAATAAGTTTACCATTGGTACTGTGCCTGGGCCTGGCGGCCGGAGTTTTTGTGGGGTCTACCCTGTCTGGCCGTAGGTCGCCTTCTGCGGATGTGGGGAAGGATGTTCAGCGTTTCCGCGATGTGCTCACCCAAATCAAAAACGACTACGTGGATACGGTTAACACCGGTGTGCTGGTAGACGATGCCATTGTGCACATGCTGAATAAGCTTGATCCGCATTCGTCCTTCATCTCTGCCCGCGATCGCGATGCGGCCAACGAAGACCTCCGCGGAAATTTTGACGGCATTGGTGTGGAGTTCAATATTTTTAACGACACCATCGTGGTGGTATCGGCCCTTAGTGGCGGACCTTCCGAAGCGCTCGGCATTCAATCGGGCGATAAGATTGTGAAGGTAGACGAAAAGGTAATGGCCGGTATCGGTGTTACTTCGGCCGATGTAATGAAAGCCCTGAAGGGCCCCAAGGGAACTGAAGTAAAGGTTACGATCCTGAGACGAAACAAGGAAATAGAATACACCATCGTGCGGGATAAGATTCCACAATACTCCGTGGATGTTGCCTATATGGTGGACAAGGAGATCGGCTATATCAAAGTAAATCGCTTTGCCGCTACTACCTACGATGAGTTTCAGCAAGGGCTCAAGGATTTGAAAGAGCAAGGAATGAAAAAGCTTATTCTCGATTTACAAGGAAACCCCGGGGGTTACATGAACATCGCGATAGATATGGCTGACGAATTTCTGTCGTCCGGAAAAAAGATTGTATCGCAGAAAGGTAAAGACAGTAAGTACAATGCCGAGGCACTGGCAACTGCAAAAGGCAATTTTGAAGAAGGCGATCTGATTGTATTGGTAAACGAAGGAAGTGCCTCTGCGTCTGAGATTGTTTCAGGGGCGTTGCAAGACAATGACCGCGCCCTGGTAGTAGGGCGCAGAAGTTTTGGAAAGGGATTGGTACAATCACCGTTCGACCTCAGCGATGGTTCTGAACTGCGGCTTACCATTTCAAGATACTACACACCAAGCGGCCGATCCATCCAAAAACCGTATGAAGATGGCGATGAGTATGCCATGGATATTGTGAGCCGCTACAATCATGGCGAGTTCTTTCATGCCGATAGTATTCACTTCAACGATTCCCTGAAGTACACTACACTGAACGGTCGTACCGTTTACGGGGGTGGGGGTATCATGCCCGATTACTTTACCCCGCTGGACACTACCCTCAACAGCCATTACCTCAACGAACTTTACACGTCAACCTCCATTCAGGAATATACCTTTGGCTATGCCGATGTGCACAAGGAAAGTCTGGAATCGTTAGGGTTCGAACATTACCTTAAAAACTTTCAGGTTACTGACAGTATGATTGACGACCTGGTGCGCGTGGGCCAGCGCAATAAAGTAAAGCCGGATTACAAAGACTTGCGTGCCCGCAAAGCATTGTTTCAGGTTCACATCAAGGCGCAGATAGCCCGGAAAATATGGGGCAATAAAGGATTCTACCCGGTGTTTAATGAGACGAATGAAATCTTTCTGAATGCTGTAAAACTGTTTGATCACATCCAGGAACTGGATCGCTCCAAGCTGTAATAATTTAAAGCGAAGGTGCGTATCCTCACTTTGGTTTTCCGTAATTTCAAAACCCTAACAAGTCGATCCGATGGAAGAAAACCTGGATGATGCCGCCATGGCCGAAGGCGTTGCAGAGGCTGAAAAAAAAGCAACAGCAAGTCCGGAAGAGACCAGTAACGTTTGTCTGAATTGCAGCACTCCGCTTACGGGTTCATACTGCCATAATTGCGGGCAGAAGAATTTTCCACGCAGGCAGGATATTGGCGACTTCATAGTCAATTTCATCAGTTCGTTTTATAGTTTCGAATCCAAATTCTTTAAGACCTTCAGATTTTTACTATTTCGACCCGGAAGGATCATCAACGATTACAATGCAGGCAAACGCGAATCATATTTCCATCCGGCCCGGATGTACGTGTTTCTGAGTTTTATTTTCTTTCTCATACTATCATTTATACCAGACGAGGATAAGCTTGATATCAATACAAATGGAAAGAAGTTGTCAAAAAAAGAGAAGGCACAACTTCTCGACTCGCTTACCGTGTCGATGGATTCTATTACGCTGGCGTTCGATACGATTAACTGGGGCAATAAGAAGTATAAGAACAACGATCCTAAAACACTGGCCGAGTACGATTCACTCGAAAGCCTGAAAGCACCCGAAGCTCGCGATGGTGCGGTTGAACGCTACTTCACCGAGAAGTTTATCAAACTGAAGCAGGAGAGTGGCGATGATAGTGAGGCGATACTCAAAAGCTTTTTTCAAAGTTTTCTGGATAATATTCCACGCATGATCTTTCTGCTTCTCCCCATCTTTGCGTTAATCCTTAAACTGCTTTACATCCGCAGGGATTTTTATTATTCTGAACATCTTGTGTTCTCTGTCTTCTTCTACGATTTTATGTACCTGGCGGGCTCGTTCAATCTTATTTTTTCGCAGGTAAGCTGGCTGGAGTGGGCGCAGCCTTTTGTAATGCTGCTGATATTTTTCTATCTCTACAAAGCCATGCGTAAAGTGTATAAACAACCGCGCGCAAAAACGATCATCAAGTTTTTCTTGTTCAACATGATCTTTTTCTCTTGTTTGTTGATAGCGTTTATGCTCAACGCCCTGGTAACGTTAATGATGATGTGATGATGATAGGCAGCGTACCTTTGGCGGAACGAATGCGACCGGCTACCTTAAATGAGTTGGTAGGGCAGGAGCATCTCACGGGTGCCGCTGGCGTTATTCGAAGAGCAATTCAAAGCGGCAGTATTCCGTCCATGATTTTGTGGGGACCTCCTGGCGTAGGTAAGACAACCATTGCCAACATCATTGCGCACGAGGCGAAGAAACCGTTTCATACGTTAAGTGCCATCAGTGCAGGCGTTAAAGATATTCGTGAAGTCATCGACAAGGCCAAGCTCAGTGCGCGCGCCATCCTGTTTATCGATGAAATTCATCGCTTCAATAAAGGACAGCAAGACGCGCTGTTGGGTGCTGTTGAAAAAGGTATCATTACCCTGATAGGTGCTACCACTGAAAATCCGTCATTCGAAGTTAACGCAGCGTTGCTTTCCCGATGCCAGGTGTACACCCTTAAGGCATTGGGCGAAGAACAACTGTTGGCGTTGGTGAAACAGGCACTAACCAATGATGTCGAGTTGAAGAAGCGAAATATCCAGGTTCAGGAACATCAGGCGTTACTTAATATTTCGGGCGGTGATGGCCGAAAATTATTAAACCTGGTGGAGCTCATTGCGGGGGCTGTTTCGGGCGATGTGGTGATCACCGACAAGCTCGTAATGGAGGTGGCGCAAAAGCATATTGCCATTTACGATAAGAGTGGCGAACAGCATTACGATATTATTTCGGCATTCATTAAATCCATAAGAGGTAGCGACCCGAATGCAGCCGTGTACTACCTTGCCCGAATGATTGAAGGGGGTGAGGATGTAAAGTTCATCGCCCGCAGAATGGTTATCCTGGCATCGGAAGATATTGGCAACGCAAACCCGACAGCCTTGGTGATAGCCACCAATACCTTTCAGGCTGTAAACATTATTGGCTACCCGGAAGCCCGGATTATTCTGGCGCAATGTGCCGTGTACCTGGCGAGTTCAGCCAAGAGTAACGCCAGCTATAAGGCGATTGAAGATGCGCTGCGCATCGTAAACGAAACCGGTGATTTACCCGTGCCGCTGTCAATCCGGAACGCGCCAACCAAACTGATGAAGAACCTGGAGTATGGAAAAGGCTATCAGTACGCGCACGACCATGCTGGTAATTTTGTAAACATGGAATTTTTGCCCGATAAAATTAAGAGCACAAAATTCTACGAGCCTGGCAATAATGCACGCGAAGAAGAGTTACGAAAATACCTGCGGTCGCTGTGGAAGGAAAAGTATGGATATTGAGAATTAGGGATGACAGGTTACGATGGAGTAGATAAAAATTTGAAGACATCATCAGTATGAAACAGATAGTGCTGGAATCATCACCGTTTTTTGCTTTGCTGTGCATGCTGCTGGCGGTGGGGCTTGCGTTTCTATTGTATCGCATGGCGCATCCCTGGAGTAAAACCTGGAACCGGATTCTTTTTGCACTCCGCGCTATTCTTATTTTTTTGATTCTTTTTCTTTTGCTAGGCCCAATTATCCGGCAGATCACCAACACCGTAGAAAAACCATTGGTTGTGATGCTGTATGATAACTCTTCGTCCATTACAGAAACGAGTGATTCGCTAACCATTCAACAACTGATAACCGGAATCGATGCGATGGGTTCGGCACTTGCCGACCAGCAGTATGAGATAAAAAAAATAAATCTGCCGGGAGACGAAATTGAAGTGCCTGTTTTTTCCGGAACGTCAACGGATTTGAATAGTGCCATTCGAAAAATTGCCAATCAATACGAGGGAAGAAAACTCGCAGGAGTAGTATTAGTATCGGATGGTATTTATAATGCGGGGGCATCACCGTTGTATGGTGCTTACAATTTTCCGGTGCATACCATCGGGGTAGGCGATACGCTTCAACGAACGGATGTGGCCATTAAGAACATTGCGTTCAATAAACTTGCCTACCAGGGAAATAAATTTCCGGTGCGCGTAGAAGTAATGGTTAAGAATCTCAATACTCAACCCATTCGCGTTACCCTGAAGCAACGTGGCACCGTGCTGGAACAACAGACCAAAATATTTTCGGGCGATCAGTTACTGGTCTACGATTTTCAACCACTCGCTTCCGATCAGGGAATTCAAAAACTCGAAATCGAAGTGGAGGTAAAGCCGGGCGAGGTGAACACACGCAACAACCGGGGGTCTGTTTTTATTGAAGTAGTGGAGGGAAGAAAAAAAATTCTACTGGTGGCAGCAGTTCCTCATCCCGATGTGAAAGCGCTTCGCGAAGTGATTGAGAAAAATTCCAATTACCAGTTTTTGTTGCACGTGCCGGGCGTTATCGAACAGCAGGCCAGCGAACTACTGCCGGAGAATATTGACCTGGCCATCTTTCATCAGTCTCCTGATCAACGCGGAGTAACCCGCGAATTGTTTTCGAAATTTGCCCGAAGCAAAACATCGTTGCTGTTGGTTGTTGGACAACAAACCGATCTTCGTCAGTTCACCGCGCAAAATATGCCGTTGAGGTTTCAGGCGATTCCCCGCGATTATGATGATGTTACTCCGGTAGCCAATCCATCGTTTTCAAATTTTACACTTTCGCCTGAAGCAAATTCGATTATGACCGATTATCCTCCGGTCTCTGTTCACTTCGGAAAAATTTATACACCACCCACCGCTACTGCGTTACTGTATCAACGGGTGGGAAGTCTCGCTACAGATAACCCATTGTTGGCAGTTGATGTTCAGGATAACCGTAAAATCGGTATGATGCTGGGTGAAGGCTTGTGGCGATGGCGCATGAACGAATTTGATCGCACGGAAAATACCATCGCCTTTGATGAAGTGTTTGGAAAGCTCATTCAGTTTCTCAGCACAACAGACGATAAACGAAAATTCAAAAGCTACCCGGTTCAGCAGGAGTTTTCGGATGTTGAAGCGGTGGTGTTCGAAAGCCAGGTGTATAATGATTTGTATGAACCGGTTTACGGAAATACCATCGACCTGGAGTTAACCAATGAACAAGGAAAACGAACACGTTATTCGTACATCACCAGTCCGGGAAATATTCGATATCAGATTGGCGGATTAACGGAAGGTGTGTATCGATACCAGGCACGAACAGCCATCAACCAGAAGCAACAGGAAGTACGGGGAGAGTTTGCCGTAGTGGCGCGACAAGCCGAATTACAAAACCTTACAGCAGATTTTGATTTGTTAAGAAAGTTGTCGGCCAACACAGGTGGAAAGTTTTATAGGGCATCGCAGACTGAGTTGTTAAAAGATGAACTATCGAAAGTGGAAGCTACCGGTGTTATCCATAGTGATGAAACGTATAATTCGTTGATCAACCTGAAATGGGTATTTTGGTTATTGATTGTGTTTGCTGGTTCGGAATGGTTTCTTCGGAAATTTTTTGGGAGCTACTAATCTGTCGTTTTTTACCGGAAGTTGAAATCGTTTAACGAATGAAAGATTACTACACGCTACTAGGTGTACCGCCTCATGCCTCCGAGGCTGAGATAAAAAGAGCCTACCGAAAGCTTGCCATTCAGTATCATCCCGATAAAAATCCTGATCCTTCCGCAGAGGCATTGTTTAAGGAAATCAACGAAGCGTATGATGTGTTGAGTGATCCCGAAAAAAAATCTGCATACGATTGGAGGCAGCTCAATCCATTGGCTGAAATTCTGCAGGAACAACCACAAGCGCATCGCGATCCGCAGTACAAAAAGCGAACGCCACCTCCGGATTACAAAAGCGATGCGCAGCGCATCCAGGAGTTTATGACGCAGTGCCTCCCTTATGTTTTATGGATTTGCCGGGTGGGCGTAGTCATGAGTTTTTTATTGGCGCTCGACTACGTGTTGCCTTACAAATCAAAAACAGAAACTGTGGTTGAGCAATACTATGTAGCCGGTCGCAGGGGCTATGGTCATCATGTTATTTTCACAGATTCAGGCAGAAAGATCAAGTTGTATGATGCTGTTATCCCGGAGGGAGCGTTAGCAGCGTATGAGCACACGCTGATCTACTCCACAGTGATGACAATATCCAGTAATGGTGAGAAACAAATTCTGGGAAGAATATACGGCCCATTGCTTATGTTTCCTGCCGGTGTTTTTATTGCGGCTCTTATAGCACTTCTGTTTAGGAAATCAACAGAAGTTGCGTTCAATGCCGGGGTTGCCTGCGGACTCTTGATGTTGATCTTTTTGTATTTGATTTGGTAGCAGCAGTGCTTGCCAGTTGCAATCGTAACTAGTGTACTGTTAACGTACTCATCACCGGGAGATGATCGGAAGGATAGTGCTGCCCATCATTGTCCTGAATAACAAGATAATTTGTTGCCGTCCATTCGGTGGAATGAAAAACATAATCAATAGTTCGGCACGGTGCTGTGTTCACGCCAAAAGTGCAAAACGTACCGGTGGAGGAAGATGAAGGTCGCGAGTCAATCATCACCAATGTTTTTTTATCGGTCATGGTGAGGTAAGGTTTGTCTTGCGGCTCGCTGTTGAAATCACCGGTAATAATCACGGGAAGCTTCCTCTTCACCTTGGCAATCTTTTCTTTTATCAGATCAGCACTTTTTTCGCGGGCTACTACTCCGATGTGATCGAAGTGCGTATTGGCTATAATAAATTTCTTTTTTGTTTTCAGGTCTTTAAAAATTCCCCAGGAGCAAACCCGTGTAATCGCGGCATCCCAACTTTTACTGCCGGCCACCTCGGGTGTTTCCGAAAGCCAGAAGGTGGTTGGTTTGCTTACGCTGAACTTTTCTTTCTTATAAAAAATAGCCGAGTACTCGCCTTTGGTTTGGCCATCATCGCGGCCCACACCAATGTAGGCATAGTCCGGAAGATTTTTTGTCAGGTCTTCCATCTGGTTATGCAGGGCTTCCTGTACTCCGATAATATCCGGGTTATACTTCCGGATGACATCATAAACTTTAGTGGCTCGAAGTGGCCAATGATTTACACCATCCGATTTTGTGTCCAGCCGGATGTTGTAGGTCATCACCGTTACCGATTGTGCCGTCATGGATAAGGATGAGGCCATCAACGCAAAGAAGATCGAAAGTAATTTCATGCGAACGAATTACGATTGTATCTCGTGTTCCTATAAATGATCATTCTGCTCGTGCAGTTGTGCATCCACCACAGCAATGGCTGTCATGTTTACAATTTCACGAATGGAACTGCCAAGCTGCAGAATGTGCACCGGTTTTTTCATTCCTAATAGAATCGGTCCGATGGCTTCAGCTCCACCAATCTCCATCAATAGTTTGTACGCAATATTTCCGGAGGTGAGGTTCGGGAAGATTAATGTATTGGCCGATTTTTTTGCCAGTGCACTGAACGGAAATGTTTCTTGCTGAATTTGCGTATTCAAGGCCACGTTTGCCTGGATGTCGCCTTCTACAATGAGGTCTGGATTTTTGGCACGTGCCAGTCGAACGGCCTCGCGTGTTTTTTCGGGCACTTCACCTTTTGAGGAACCAAAATTAGAATAGGAAAGCACGGCAATGCGCGGATCCATATCGAAGAATTTTACTCCGCGGGCAGTAAGCTCGATTATTTCCGCGAGCTCTTGCGCGTTGGGGTCAACATTTACGGTGGTGTCGGCAAAGAAGAATGTTCCTTGCTTGTTGGTGATGATGTACATACCGGCTACGCGGTTTACACCTTCGGCTGTTCCGATAATTTGAAGCGATGGTAAAATTGTTTTTGGATAATCTTTCGTTAGCCCGCTCACCAACGCATCGGCATCTCCGTGCTCCACCATCATGGCGCCATAATAATTTCGTTCGCGCATCAGCCGGAGGCAATCCTGATAGGTTAGTCCTTTGCGCTGACGTTTCTTGTAAAGCTCTTCTGCGTAGCGATACACGGTTTCATTTTCTTCGCGTGGATAATAGATCGGACAATCGTGCAGATCAAGATGGTGCTCCTCCATCAACCGATGGATTTCTTTTTTATCGCCCAGCAAAATCGGGTGAGCAATACCTTCATCTTTTAATACTTGTGCGGCCTTCAGAATTTTGTGGTGCGTGGCTTCTGCAAACACAACACGTTTTGGATTTTTCTTGGCGCGATCAATAATACGCGACATTAGTTTTTGATCGATACCAATTCTTTTTTGCAGGTCGTTATGGTATTGACCCCAGTCGGTAATTGGATGCTTGGCCATGCCTGAATCCATCGCAGCCTTGGCCACAGCCGGAGACACGGTAGTGATCAGTCGGGTGTCGAGTGGTTTGGGGATGAGATAGTCTCTGCCAAACTGAATCTTATCAGTATCATACGCCTTCACCACCATGTCGGGAACAGGTTCTTTCGCCAACGCAGCAAGCGAGTGGACAGCAGCCAGTTTCATTTCTTCATTAATCTCCGTAGCGCGAACATCAAGCGCTCCGCGAAAAATGTATGGAAAGCCCAATACATTGTTTACCTGGTTAGGATGATCGGAGCGGCCGGTGGCCAGAATAGCATCCTTGCGGGTTTTGCGTGCGAGGTTGTAATCAATTTCAGGATGGGGATTGGCAAGTGCAAAAACAATCGGGTTCTCCGTCATTGACAACAGCATTTCGGGTGTCAGCGCATCAGCTACGGAGAGTCCGATGAATACATCGGAACCCGATACGGCTTCCGCCAGTGTTACAATGGCGCGATCGCTAACAAATTGTTTCTTGATGTCATCCAGGTTTGTGCGCGACTTGTTTAATACGCCTTTACTATCGCACATAACAATATTCTCTTTTTTAGCACCGAGGGCGATGTAAAGCTTGGTGCAACTTACCGCTGCTGCACCAGCACCATTCACCACGATTTTAATCTGATCGATTTTTTTATTTACGATTTCCAGCGCGTTGAGCAAGGCCGCTGCGGAGATAATGGCCGTGCCGTGTTGGTCATCGTGCATGATTGGAATATTCATCTTCTCACGCAGCTCGGTTTCAATTTTGAAGCACTCAGGCGCTTTAATGTCTTCCAGGTTTACACCGCCAAATGTTGGCTCCAGCGATTTCACAATTTTGATGAATGCATCCGGATCTTCTTCATCGATCTCGATATCGAACACATCGATGCCGGCAAATTTTTTAAAGAGCACACCCTTACCTTCCATTACGGGCTTGGAGGCTTCTGGACCGATATTACCTAAACCTAATACTGCCGTACCATTGGAGATTACGGCTACCAGATTTCCTTTCGAAGTATACTTATAAACATCTTCTTTGTTGGCGGCAATTTCCAGGCAAGGTTCGGCTACCCCAGGCGAGTAGGCCAGTGCCAAATCTAGCTGTGAGCTAAGTACCTTGGTAGGAACAACTTCAATTTTTCCGGGCTGCCCTTGCATGTGATAGTTGAGGGCATCCTGCTTTCTGATTTTAATGGACATGGTTGCGTGTTAAGAGAGCCAAATATAGTAAGCTGTGCGGAAATCGTTGGGAAAATTTTGGGTACTCGTTTAGTGGATACATTGTGCCAATGAATAACAGGTGCGCTAACCAAAAACAAAGGCATGGGGTGCAGGTTGTCATACTTTTAAGCATTATCTTTCATAATTGATTTATATAACGTTTTACTTCTATGAGCACTAAAACACTTTTGACTTTCGTAGTTTTATTTCTGACTATTCAATTTTGTGTAGCGCAGGAAATTCCAGAAGTACCAAAAAAATCTGTGATCGCAAATCCGGTGAAGCCTTACTTCGTTTTGCAATCAGGTGAGAAGTCTGTTGGTATCGATCAGGATGACAGTACGTTTGATATCAACGTTATCAACCCGGAGGGTATTAAAGAAATACAGGTATTCAAAGACAAAACAGCCATCGACAAGTATGGCGAAAAGGGCGTGAATGGTGTTGTGTTGATTGTGTTCAATGATTCCTACTTACTTCCGAAAGATATCCAGGAGCGACTGGATAAAGCAAAGTAAAATCACACCCGTAATTTTCTGAAATGAAGAAGGTATTCCTATTTATTTGCGCAGCACTGATCATTGCAGCTGCGGATGCGCAGCAAGTCACAACCGGTTCAACGCCAGAGTCTCTCGGTATCTCATCGCAAGCCATTTTAAATTTTGTTGAAGCAGCCGAGAAGGAGCGGCCCGATGATCTGCATAGTTTTATGTTGGTGCGTCATGGAAAGGTTGCCGCACAGGGCTGGTGGAATCCGTACAACCCGGAAAGTCCGCACATGCTTTTTTCGTTGAGCAAAAGTTTTACTTCTACTGCTATTGGCATAGCACAAGCTGAAGGGTTGTTGAGTATTAATGATCCGGTGATTTCATTTTTTCCGGAACAGGCTCCGAAAGAACCGTCTGCCAATTTGCAAGCTATGCGCATTCGCGATTTGCTCAAAATGAATTCCGGTCATCAGGAGGATGCCACTGGGCGCATGACAAGAGATACTGTAAGCTGGGTGCGCGGATTTTTGTCTTTGCCGGTTGAGCACAAACCCGGCACACACTTCGTTTACAACAGTGCGGCAACTTTTATGTTGTCGGCCATCATTCAAAAAGTAACAGGCAAAACACTGCTCGACTATTTAACACCACGGCTTTTTGAACCGCTCGGCATCGAGCATCCTACGTGGGAAAATTCTCCGGAAGGTATTAATGTAGGTGGCTGGGGATTGAAAGTACGCACAAAAGACATCGCTAATTTCGGTCAGCTCTATTTGCAAAAAGGAATGTGGAATGAAAAGCAACTTGTTCCGGCTGCGTGGGTAGCAGAAGCCACTTCGTTACAAACTTCGAATGGCAGTAATCCAAAAAGTGATTGGGAGCAAGGCTATGGTTATCAGTTCTGGCGGTGTCGGCACAATCTGTATCGCGGTGATGGAGCGTTTGGTCAATACTGCATAGTATTTCCTGAACACGATGCTGTGCTGGCCATGACATCCGGAACGAAAGATATGGGCGCTATTATGAATCTGGTGTGGGAGTATGTGTTACCAGCCTTACAGGAAAAACCACTGGCTGAAAACAAGGAAGCGTTTAATGCCTTGCAAGCCAAACTTGGTAATCTTAAGCTATCCATTTCGAAAGGTGATGCCAGTTCAACGCTTGTAAAAAGTATTTCCGGGAAGACGTATGCGATGGCTGCTAATGATGAAAAAATTTCCAGCGTTACATTCGATCTGAAATCGAAGACACCGTCTGTTACGTTTTACCGTGGAGCCAAATCTTTCAACGTGCCGATTGGTTTTGGAGCTGCAACGAAGGGCGTGTACGTTCCGGTACGGGGAGCTGAACTTCCGGTGCAGTCATCGTACGCCTGGCTTACACCGGAAACACTGGAGATTGAGATGATTGCTTACGAGACTCCGTTCAGCTATACGTACAATATTGTTTTTGGAAGGAACGATGTAACGCTGACACGAAAGGTAAATGTAGGTTTTGGCTCTACCAGCATGGAGATGAAGGGAGTGAAGAAGTAATTTTACATTTTCTTCATCACAAACCGATAGTAAAGCCTGGTTCCGTTCTTCAGCGTAAGGTGAAATTTAGAACCTACTACTCCGGCAAAATCTGAAAACAGTTTTTGCCATTTTTCCGGGATCAACGTGCGGATGCGCTCTTTCTTTGATTCATCTTCTTCTTCGATGGAGCGAATAACATTGTTGGTAATGTTTTCTTCCTGCATCATCTGCATACCGGTGTTCTTCAATTGACTGCGGAGTGTTTCCATCTTCTCCACATTTTCTTCATTACGGAAATCAACCAGCAATAAATAGCCACCCGGCTTGAGTACACGTTTTACTTCGCTCAGAAAGTTATCCACCGAACCATACGAGTGGCACGATTCAACATTAATAACCACATCGATGGTGTTATCCGGTAACGGTATGGATTCCGCACTGCCTTGAATAAATTTTAGATTAGGAAGTACATGTAATTTGTTGGCAAGGTCCACAGCGCTTTGGGCAAGATCAAGCCCAATGTATGAGGCAGGCTTCATAGCGTTGGCCAGGTACCGGGCTCCACCACCGCGACCGCTTCCTACTTCGAGAACCTGTTTACCTTCAAGCGTGGTTTTGGCCGCGAGGTAATGATACATCTGGAGGGAATACCGCTGTAGTTTTGGATCAGCCGGAAGATCGAGTGGTTGCTCGTCAGGGTTTGGAGCATAGCCATAGTTCATGAAACTCCACTCGGCAACCGGAATTTGCTTGGCCAGCAGTTCGTAGGTAATCTTCGCGTTGATGCGTCTGAACCAGGCAAAGCGTTTGAATGCATGAATAATGAACTTGATCATAGGCTGGGTTGGTCGTGCGCGCAAGTTAGAATTAAATCTAACAAAACACGCATGAGCATTGCCGGGCTACTTGGCCTTGCTGATCTCTGCACTGGTGCGGAACGACCACAGAATAGTTTCGAGTTCGCGAATGATCTCGCGTTTGTTACGGCCCGGAGCATACGTAAATCCTTCAACGTAGTAGATCAGTCCGCGGGGTTGATCGATGATAGCATATCCGACAAATGGACCACCCATGCTCTTGATGTTTGTTCGCCAAAGCCCACGAAGTTCCATGGCAAAGTTTTTATTCAGCAACATTTGACGGGCATACACGCGTGCATTTTCCTGCTCGGTTACTAAGTAGGTTTCAGGTTTTTCGGGGTCCTCGTATAAGTATTGTTTTGCGATTTCATTGCGCCAGGTTATCAGACTGTCGGGGAGCAACTGGTATTCGCTGGTGTAGGGTTTCCATGAAATAAAAATGTCTTTGTCCATATCGGCATCGATTTGTCGAAACCAGATAAAGTCGTTTTGTTTATCGGCTAGCGTAAAGCCAATGGGCAAGTACAGTTCGCATTGATTCTCTTTTGGCAGAAACGCGGTAAGTCCTTTTGATGATTTTGAACTCATCAGATTCGCGGTTAGTCTTTTCCGTTCGATCACGTTGAAATAATCGATAATGTTCTGACGATTCTGTTTCAGGTGATGAATCAACTGTTCTTCAGTGGCTCCAAAGAGGTACATCACTTCCTGTCCGCGCGAAAATTCATCCTTCTTGGTGGAAAGGTAAAAGCTGGTGTCGGAAAGTATTTTGTTGGTGGTTTCGGGTGTGATATTCTTTTTCAACAGCTTTGATCCGCTGGTGTTTTTGTCGAGTGTAAAAACATACACCAGGTTGCGCACCTGCGTAAGCAGTTTGATGCTGTTGGCCGGGTGAACAAAGGCCACCTGAAACATCGGTTCATCTTGCGGAAGGCCGGGCACACTGGCTCTGAAAATTCCTTTTATTTCTTTTCCGAGCGGGCCATGCCATTGCGTGGAGTCCATGATGATAACCATGTCACCGGGTTTCCCGGAAGACCGTGGCAGGTAACTCTTATCTTTTTTATCGCTGTTGCAGGCAAACAAGGTGAGTGCCAGCAGGGCAAGGATGCAAAGGTTGTTCATGTGTTTCATAGAGACCTAAGTAATGCAAGTAAACCGTAATCGTCACAAAACTGTGATGCATGACGATTATGAAATTTTCGACTGCGATCAGTATTAAATACCGATAATCAATTTTTGTCCGGGCTGGATTTTGCTTGTGCCGAGATTGTTCAGGCTCTTGATTTTTTCGATCGTGAGGCCTTCAAATTTTTTAGAGATATCCCACAGGGTATCGCCCGGTTGTACGGTGTACATTTTAGAATTGGGAACAGGCACAGGCTGCACAGGTTTTGCCGATGCAATTACCGTGGACTGGGCACTTCCTTTAGTCCAGATATTGAGTCGTTGCCCAACACGAATCGTATTGCTGTGCAGGTTGTTCCATTTCTTCAGATCATTTACGCGCACTCCATACCGTATGGCAATAGAGCCCAGTACATCTCCGCTTTTTACTTTGTATACAATGCGGTCTCTTCCGTAGGTGCTTCCTTCCATGTTTTTCACCAGCAGCTCAAGTTCTTTTCGGCCAACTTTCGAGGCCGAGTCAAGAATGACCACGCGGTTAATGTCTAGCTGGTAGCGTGCCTGCATCGGGATTTTTACCGTGTAGTATCGGCCGGTTTCCGGAATGGCATTGCGCTGCACAGATGGATTGAGTTTTTGTAAATCTTCGACACACGTTCCGGTAAGTGTAGCGAAGGTTTCGAAGTTCATAAACTTCTTTACTTGTATGGTATCGTGTTGAACGAGCATCTCCTGGCCCTCATCCAGAAAGTTATGCTGCTCCAGATAATTCATGGTGTAGATGATGGCAACAAACTGCGGCACATACGAGCGGGTTTCGCGTGGCAGGTTAGGATAGATCTCCCAGAAAGAGCGCTTGTAGTCTGATCGCCTGATGGCGCGCTTTACATTGCCCGGACCCGTGTTGTAGGCCGCGAGGGCTAGTTCCCAATCCTTGAACATGCTGTGAAGATCGCGCAGGTAACGACAGGCAGCATCGGTTGATTTTTCCGGATCCATGCGATCGTCAATGTACCAGTCGTTATGCAATCCATAGTATCGGCCGGTAGCCGACATAAACTGCCACAACCCCACCGCGCGGGCACGCGATACCGCCCTGGGATTTAACCCGGATTCGATAATCGATAAGTATTTTAATTCATCGGGCAAGCCGTACTTGGCCAGGTATTTTTCGAACAGCGGAAAGTAGAGATTCTTACGCTGCATCATCAGCTTGGTGTACTCGCGATCGCGAATTGTAAAGTAGTTGATGAAGGAATGAATTCTGTCGTTGTAAACCAGCGGAATATTATTTTCGATACACGCTAAGCGATCGCGCAGCAGTTCGGGGGTATCATCGGCCGGAACATATTCGGGGCTGGCCGGCATGGCGAAGTAAATAAAGTCAGCCGTGTCTTCTTTGTACAGCATTTCTTCTTCAGCCTGCGCTACTTCCAGGGAGTCAATCACAACCGAGTCGGGTTGAATCTGGCTGAATGCGGTAGTTGAAAAAATAATGAATGCTGGTAGGAGAATGGATTTTCTCATGTCAGTTCATTTTCAGTAGTGCTTCAGAAAAATGTAACAATTTCGATTCTTCAAAGTCATCCGCAATTACTTGCAGTCCGATGGGCAATCCCTGGTTGTCTTTTCCGCAGGGCAATGCAATGGCGGGTACACCTGCCACGTTAGCTTGAACGGAAAAGAGATCAGCCAAGTACATTTCCAATGGATTTTCAGTATGCTCACCCAGTTTAAAAGCTGTTGTTGGGGTGATGGGCATTACAATAAAATCGTATTGTTTAAAAAGTTCTTTTGTCTTTTCGCGAATGATGCGTCTTACCTTCTGTGCCTTGGTATAATAGGCATCATAATAACTCGCACTCAGTACAAAGGTACCGAGTAATATCCTTCGTTGTACCTCCTTGCCAAAACCTTCTGAGCGGCTCTTCTTGTACATCGAGCCCAGGTCGGTGGCATTTTTACTTCGGAAACCGTAGCGTACTCCATCGTAGCGCGACAAGTTTGAGCTGGCTTCGGCTGTGGCCAGGATGTAGTAAGTAGGAAGTACGTATTCTTGTAAGGGAAAGTCAATCACATCAACGGTATGCCCGGCTGATTTGATCTTTTGAATTCTATCAACAATGGCCTCGCGTATTTCGGGTTGAAGTCCCTCTGCACTTTCGATCTCACGAACGTAAGCCACCTTGTAGGGCTTTCCATTCGGTTGTAAAAGTTCACGACTGTAGGCAGGAACAGGTTGCTGTGACACAGTACTATCCTCGTCATCGGCTCCTGCAATTACTTCCAATACAAGGGCTACATCTTCTACTGATTTTCCAAAGATGCCAATGCAATCGAAGGATGATCCGTAGGCAATTAAACCGTATCGTGAAATGCGCGAGTAAGTAGGTTTGAGCCCGACCAGTCCACAGAATGCAGCCGGCTGACGAACCGATCCACCGGTATCAGAACCAAGGGACACCTGACACATGTCGGCCTGCACGGCAACAGCCGATCCGCCTGATGAACCTCCGGGCACACGCGTGTTATCGGCATCGTTAAGCACCGCACCAAAAGCAGAACTCTCGTTCGAAGAGCCCATGGCAAACTCATCGCAGTTCTGGCGGCCGATAATTATAGCGTCTTCATCGAGAAGACGCTGCACAGCTGTGCCATTAAATTGTGAGATGAATCCTTCGAGTACGTTACTGCTGGCTTGTAGCGGATGATCCTGGTAGGCAAGCACATCTTTCAAGCCAACCACCAGCCCGGCCAGTTTCCCGGCCTGGCCTTCTTTAATTTTGAGGTCTACTTGTTGTGCTTGAGCAAGCGCTTCATCCTCATACACACTTAGAAATGCGTTGAGGTGTGCCTTCTTTTTGATGTTATCGAGATGATAACGAACGAGGTCCTGACAAGTGAGCGTGCCGTGCTGCAGTTCGTTTTGGATTTCGCGAAATGTAGCGTACGCTTTCAATACTATTTGCCTTCTTCGAT
>Ga0315910_10000710_pt1 | contig 32163 bp, 26 predicted proteins | sample EdamamesoilMG_FD_204470 | JGI IMG/M metagenome (GOLD analysis project Ga0315910, IMG submission 204470) | Garden soil microbial communities collected in Santa Monica, California, United States - Edamame soil | ecosystem: Environmental > Terrestrial > Soil > Garden | place: USA: California... | reverse complement strand
CCACCGCGCACGTTCTACCCAGAGTTTCAGATGGCCGGGGGCGAATCCACGACGCCCAAAGTGGTGGCCGGAAGTCACAACCGGGAAGAGCTCCATAAGTTCCTCGTCAAGAACCCGCTGCAGCCGGTCAAGGCTCACGCAATAGTTTGCGACTTCGTTTACAACATCGACGAAACCGGGGCCCGGGGCCAGAAGACGCTTCACTCTGCGCCCAAAAAGGGGGTGGTGAAAGTGGCGATGAACAAGCCGGTGTTCGATCCACCGCTGCAGGGCGGCCCCCTGGTATTGTTAGTCACCTACCAGGTCGGGAGCGCCGGGCTTCCCGTAGGCATTCCTCACGACAACGTGACGATCGCGCCGCCTCGTGCTAACGACAAGGAAGTCAGGGTACAGTTGCCGGCGAGCGCGCCCAGGCCGACCGCCAGCGTACCGGTGATTGTTCAGGTAGTCTGTCAGTGCGCCAAGGAATCAATACAGGGCCAGAGTATTGGCGATGGCGCGGTGCTGGTGACGTTCCACGGTGTGCCCGGATTCAACCATGCGATCACTCACGAATTCGCCCACGCTTTCGGGCAGGTGCACGGCATCAGCCACCCAAAGAGCATCGCCAAGCCGCCACCGCTGACCATTCCCGAGCATCCCAATTCGACCAACACCGGTAAAGGGTGCCACTGTGGCAACCCCGCTTGCGTCATGTATCGAAGCGCAGGTGAAGCGACGGCCACCCACAAGTTTGACAGAGACTGTCACCCGTACTTGCTCGTCGAAGACCTATCCAAGATCGGGTGAGCCACAGAGCCGCGAGTCCGCGGCGAGTTCCGAACCCACGGAGGCTACCTTGTCCGAATCGCTCCCCAGCTTTCCCGAGATTGTTGCGCTGACCCCGGCCGAGTTCGACCAGTTCCCCGGAGCTGTGCACCAGCGTGTCTGTGAGCCGTTCGAGAACAACCTCGATGCTTCGTGCATGCCCATCGAAGGCCTCGCGCTCAGAAGTTTGCCCAGTATCGCACTCAGCGATCGCTCGGTGCTGCCCTTCGTGTGGTTGTACGTGCAGCACCGGATGCGCAGGTGGGAGGTCGAGCCGATGCTCAACGCACGCGTCGTCGTGAGCGATGTGCTGCTCGGTCAAGTGCACGCCATTCCCCTGCTGATGCAAAACGGCGCGCTCTGGTCGCCCGCTGCCTTCGCTTCTCGCAAGGGGCCGCCGCCCGAGGGTGAGGATCTTGGTGGCAGCACTTGCACTGCCGAGTCGGGCAAGCTGGCCGAGCTTCCGCCCGGTCGCTACGCCATGACCGCGATGGTGTACGACTGGAAGTCCAACACCGTGGTGGCAGACGTCACGGCCAAACCCGGCGCACTCCAGCCGCTCGCGGCAACGCCGTTGGCGGTTGCCGCGCGGCGCATGGCAACGCTGAATCGACTCACGGCCGACGGCGTCGAATTCTCGGGAGCTGCCCGAGACGCACCCGCACTCGTCGGCCATGGACTGGCCGTGCGCGTGGTGCCCCGAGCCGACAAGCATGCCACGGTGCTTGGCCGGCTTCGCATGGCTGCTGCAGAAGCAGCCGCCGTCGTGCCCCACAGCGACCCGGCCATCGCCCATGGGTTTGCGTGGGTGACCTTCATGCTGGTGAAGCTCGACGAACTCGGCGTGGTCACCCGCGCCGTCCAAGTGCCCCTGAGCACGGACGCTAGCTCCTTGGTGGGACAGTTCGCGGTGCCTCTGGAAGCCATCTTCGATGTCGAACTCGACGGACACCTGCTGTACGTGGTTGCAGGCCGCTACATCGAGGGCGCGTTGGCGATCGCCGCGGGATAGCTGGCTGTTCGTGCATTCCACAATCCATACGAGGGCCCCGCCACTCACCACGGCACAGCGTGAGCTCTCTACCGCTTCCTTTCCCATGATATGCAAAAAAACAGGCTCTGCTGAACAGCGTGCCTGACGCTCTGTACAGATAAGCTGCTCAGTCAACCGCTTTGGCTAGCTCCACGATCGCGATCGCATCCTGCTTCGGGTCACAATCGCGTTGCCTGGCGTGCCACGTGGCCACGACGAGTTGAGCTTGCGCACTCGACAACCCAGTGCGCGCGCTCGACCGCTCGACGGGCGCGCCCGAGCGCGTTGAGTGCGGGGTTCTGCGCTCATCGCTTCCATCGTCACCCGCTCAGCCAACCCACTCCCGCTGGACCACTTGCACGAGGAAGTCGCGAAACGCCGCGATCTTGCGCGCGAGCGGCCGCGTCGACGAGTAAAGCATGGCGAGGCCTCCGACGTTCACGCGTACCGAGGGGAGCACGCGCACGAGATCACCGGTCGCGACGAACGGCTGCGCGATGAACGAGGGCAATGTCGCGACTCCCCCGCCGGACGCTGCGACGCTGCGCAGGAACAGGAAGTCGTTCGCGATTGTCCTCGGTACCAGCGTCTTCGGGAAGTCGAACGCGCGAAGCAGCGGCCCGGCGACGAGCCAGTCGTGGTCGGGCGACGCGAGGCTGAGAGGGGTGCCACGCTTCGCGAGGTAGCGCGGCGAAGCATAGAGGTTGAGCTCACCGCGCGAAACGAGCCGTCGCGCGGTGAGCGACGTGTCCTTGTGTTTACCGGTGTCACCGCGGATCGCGATGTCGAAGCCTTCGCCCGCGAGGTCGACGACCCGGCTCCCGAACTCCGCGTGCACTTGCACCTTCGGGTAGAGCGCGATGAAGCGGGCGATCACGCTACCGAGGAACGTCGCACCAAGGTCGTACGGCGCCGTGAGCTTGAGCGTGCCGGCCGGCTCGGCCTGGTGCTCGGGGAGTTCCCTCGTCGCGTGAGTCAGGGCGCGCACGTGCGCGGCGGTTCGCTCGTAGAGCGCCGCACCTGCCGTGGTCAGCGAGACTCGGCGCGTCGTCCGATGAAAAAGCCGGGACCCGACGGACTCCTCGAGCTTCGCGATGCTACGGCTCACGGTCGCCGTGGTGGTCCCGAGGATGCGCGCCGCGCCAGAGAAGCTCGCAGCGTCGGCGACCTCCACGAAGGTCGCCAGGAGCGACGCGTTCATTGTTACGTCCATGCAACAGTAGATTACACCATTGTGGATTGCGCAAGGATGCCGTCGGGCGCACATTCGGTCGCATGGAAACTGCAGCTTTGGGTCACCCAGCGGTACGTCCGGTGGGTCGCGGACTCCGCATCGCGTTTTGGGTCGTGCAAGTGCTTCTCGCGCTCTTCTTCTTGATGGCCGGGCTGAACCACGGGGTCAGACCAATTGAGGAGGCGGTGAAGACTTCGCCGTGGATCACCGGGATTCCGGTCGAACTGACGCGGTTCATTGGAATCGCAGAGCTCGCGGGTGCAGTGGGGCTGATTCTGCCTGCCGCTACCCGAATCAAGCCGTGGCTGACACCGCTCGCCGCCCTGGGTCTCGCAATCATCATGGGTCTCGCGGTGCCGTTCCACGTCATGCGGGGCGAGGCGAACGTCATCGGAATGCATGTGATCGTGGTCGGGCTGTCGCTCTTCATCGCGTGGGGCCGCCTCCGCAGGCTGCCGATCGCGTCACGCTCGTGATGGAGATCCTCCGATGAGTCTCGAGCTCGGTGTCTACTCGTTCGGCAACACGCCCCGCGTCGCCGGCGGCGGATGCGGTACCACCGCTCAAGCGATCCGCGACGTGCTCCAAGCAGTACACGTCGCCGAAGAGGTCGGCCTCGACTTCTTCGGCTTCGGCGAGCACCACACGCCGTCGATGCCACTCTCGTCACCTACGGCGCTCGTCAACGCGGCCGCCGCGTCGACTCGCCGGATCGGGCTCGGCACCACCGTCACGGTGCTGTCCACGGACGAGCCGATTCGCGTGTTCCAACAGCTCGCCACCGCGGCGGCGATCGCTCCCGGTCGCATCGAGGTCGTCGCCGGCCGCGGCTCATCACCGATCACGTTCCCGCTGTTCGACCTCGACGAGCGTGCCTACGACGCATTGTACGCCTCCAAGCTCGACCTGCTCCTCGCGATCAACGCCCAGGACCGCGTGACCTGGAGCGGCCCGCACCGGCAAAGGCCGCTGGACAAGACATTCGTCGTGCCCCGACCCGAAGCGCCACTTCGGATCTGGCTGGGCACGGGTGGCAGCCTCGAATCGGTCGGGCGCGCCGTCGAACTCGGCCTGCCCATGTTCCTGGGCATCCTCGGTGGCACGCCGCAACACTGGGCACAGTACGGCCGCGCGTATCGCAACGCTTGGGCCCGAGTCGGTCATCCTGCAGACGCGGCCCGCATCGCCGTGGCTGTCCACGGCTTCGTCGCCGCCGACGACCGCCAAGCGAAAGCCACCTACTTGGACTACGAAACGCGCATGTTCCAGGCGGGCATGGCAGAGCTCGGCCGCAGTGGTCCTCCACCGACGGGACGCGAAGCCAACTACGAGCGCAACGGGATGGTCTTCGTGGGCGGACCGAACGAGGTTGCCGAGCGCATCCTCCACCTCCACGAGCTTCTTGGCCACACGCGCCAGATCCTGCAAATGGACGTTGGCGGCATGCCGCAGCGCACCTTCCTCAAAGGCCTCGAACTGCTCGGCACCCAAGTGCTTCCGCAGATCCGCAACGCACTCGGACAGGCGTCGAAGCGAGGAAATGCATGAAACTCACTCTGTTTGGTGCCACCGGTCCTTCAGGAAAGCTGTTGGTGCGAAGAGCCCTGGCAGCCGGGCACGACTTGACGATTTACGCGCGTGACCCAGGCAAGCTCGGCATAGTTGGCCCGCGCTACATCCAGGGCGACCTGTCTGACTCAGCAGCGATCGAGACCGCAATTGCAGGTGCTGGCGCCGTCATCAGCCTGCTCGGTCCCACGGGTAAGTCGAAGGGCACGCCCGTGACTGACGGGACGCGCCACATCGTGCGTGCCATGCAAGCGCACGGCGTCAAACGCTTGGTCGCCACTGCAACTCCCAGCGCAACCGATCCCAATGACCGTTCGAGCTTTTCATTCGGACTGGCGGTCAAGATGATCAAGCTGCTCGCCAACAGTGCCTATCGGGAGATCGTTGGTACCGCCGAGGTCGTTCGCACTAGCCCGCTAGACTGGACCCTCGTGCGCTTGCCCATGCTCAGCGACAAGCAGGCGCACAAGCCAGCCGCGGCAGGCTACGTCGGCGATCCTCGCATCAAGCTCTTCTCTCTTTCACGCGGTGCGCTCGCGGATTTTCTGCTGGCGCAGGTGGCTGACTCCCAATGGGTGCGCAAGTCGCCCGTTCTCAGTAATGGAGACTAGTGCGCCGGGCCATCGCGGATGACCCGGCTCGACGCAACGCGTGAGCACAGTCCAACAGCGCTGCACGCAGAACGAGCGCAGATTGCGGGCGGTCTTCGGCGCGCTTTTCGAGGCACCAAAGCACGACGCGCTCGAGGTCAGACGGGATAGCTCGGCCGGCGCGCTGTGACGGGGGCGCGGGTTCTTCGTAGAGGTGGGCAATGCACAAGGCCACGACGGAATTGCCCTCGAACACGTCATGGCCGGTGAGCAAAAAGTAGGCAATCGCGCCGACGGCATACAGGTCGCTACGGGCGTCGACTTTGGCAGGCGAGTGGATGGCCTCCGGCGATAGATAAGCCGGTGTGCCGAGCAGTACGTTCGTCGCCGTTCGGTCGGTAGCTGAAGTGCCTCGCGCAAGGTCCTTGACCAAGCCGAAATCCAAAACCTTGACGATATCCACTTCGCCGCCGCGTTCGCACAAGAATATGTTCGAGGGCTTCAGATCGCGATGCACGAGGCCCGCCGCGTGCGCCTCGGCCAGAGCGCTCACGATTTGCGATAGTACTTGTACGGCTCTCGGCGCCGCGAACGGGCCCCGTTGCTGCACGAGCGCCTGCAAGTCGCAGCCGTCCAGATACTCCATTGCGTAGTAGAACATGCCGTCCCGCGTGCGACCGTAGTCGTAAATAGCGACTGTATTTGGGTGATACAGACGGCTCGTCGCTTGCACCTCCCGCTCGAAACGCGCGACAGTCTCGCGGCCAGCGCGTTCAGGGGGCAATAACTTGATTGCCGTGGGCCGCTTCAACAGCGCATGGCGGGCCAGGTAGACCTCACCCATACCGCCCTCACCCAGCTTGCGCTCGAGCACGTACTGACCGAGTTCGCGTGCCAGGAGCTCTGACTTACGTAGCCCGTAGAGCACGTGAGAAATAAACGCACTGAGCGCCACCATCACCGCACACCACATCGCGCAATTTCCAATTCCTCCGTGAAGAGGTCCGGGTTCGTCTGCGCATGCTCACGCCAGCCTCGATCGATAGACTGCGCCTGCTCTTCGGCTTCATCGGCGAGAGCGAAGCTTACTCATGACCTCGTCGGCAGGAATTAGTTTGCCGCTTTCTCTTGAGCAACACCTCGCTGCAACGCTTCATGCAACTCAGCGCGCTCTTCGGGGCTCAGGTTGTCCCCGTCAGCGTTCACGAGCTCTACACCATCGGTGGGCTTCGATTTTGCCTTCTCCGGTTGCATGCCTGGTTACCCTAGCACAAGACTAACGAGCGGCGTCTTCGACCCCATCGACCCACTGCAGGCTTCCTATCGCGGAGTCCAGCCACCCCTGCGCAATGGCGTGCATTCCTTCGGCGTGCGGGTTGGGCGCTCCTCGCTCGCGGAGCGCTCTCACTTCCGTCTTGCCAGGTATTCAGCTGGGTCAGCCGCCCCGAGCGGCCTCGTTCGTCAAGGCCAGTTCCTCGAAATCGAGTGCCGGTATGATCATTTTTCGCCATATTCTACACTCGGGGCTGGGCTCCCTCCCCGAGCGAGCAGGTGCGATCAGGCGTGCACGCGAACGAGAGACCGAATTCGCGAAACGGGCCCGCTCTTTCTGGCAGACGTGCCTCGTGCGGATTCCCCAGGCGCCGATGTGATACTCTTCGAGACCGTGGCAAAGAACGCTTGGGAATGCAGGGTCAGGAGGGCGATCGTGTGCTTCGCAGTGCTCTTTTTTGGGTGCGGCGAAGACAAGCCCGGAGCAGCCTCGGAAGCGACGACGACGCTCGGTATGGGGGGTACGGGCGGTGCCACCGCGCCAACTGGAAATGAAGCAGGTGCACCGAACGGTACGGGGGGGAACGCCAGCACTGGCGGAGCGAACTCGAGCACGACGAGCCAGTCAGGCGGCGGCGGGGGCGCCCCACCCGCGACCGGTGGCAGCGGAGGAGTCACGGACGGAGGAGTCACGGATGGAGGAGTCACGGATGGAGGAGTCACGGACGGAGGGGGCGCAGCAGGCGCCGATGGATCTTCCCAAGCCAATACGGGCGGCGCAGCCGGCGACGAGGGATCTGGACCCGAGCGCACCGTGCAGAGCTGCGCTCCCGCTGCGGACGCCAACCAATGGGATGCCGGCAATCGCTTGTACGTCGACGACGACGGGGACTGCGGGGGCATGACACCCTGCTACGAGACCCTTGGCAGCGCTGTCTCCGACGCTGTGCACGGCGATACGATCCTCGTTCTTCCGGGCATCTATGCAGGGGTCGAGATCGACCAGCGGTACGATCTCGGCAGTCTCAGAATCGTGAGTCGTGACGGGCCGGAGGAGACCATCGTCGACGGATACGGCATCACCGTCTGGGGTTACGAGCACGCGAGCGGCGAGATCTGGATCGAAGGGTTGACGTTCCGCGACTGTGGAGGTTCCGGTTCGCTCGTCAGTGACGGGTGGGGTGTGTACGTCAAGGCCTACTACGAAGTCGACGTGCGCCTTCAGGGAAACGTATTCATGCAGAATGACGACAAGGGGGGTATTGGGCTCGACAGCGACGTGAACGCGCGCGTCTTGGCCGTGATGGCTGGCAATCGGTTTCACGAACACAACGGTCAAGAAGCAGCCCTGGACGTTTCCCTACCCGAAGACGACGAAGGCGACGACTACTGTGTGCGGGTAGAGAACAACCTGTTTGTGGACAATTCGGTTGCGCTCTCGCTAGATTACACGGTGTTCCTCGACCTCGGACAAGGACGCGTGGAGATCGTCAACAATACGTTTGCGAGGAACGACTTTGCCCTCAGCATGTGGGCCCCCCCGGGCGACTTCACCATCGTCAACAATATCTTGTTCGACAATGGTGAGATTGGCACTGGCCACGAAGTCGGACGCAATTTCGACATCCGTCACAATCTGATCGACAGCGGACAGTTCACGGGTACTCGGGGGAACTTCGCCGCCGATCCGTTGTTCGTGGATGCGGACGCGGGTGACTTTCGCTTGGCGGCGGGCTCACCAGCAGCTGGCCGTGGCGATCCAGCCGATGCACCGCTCGAGGACCTCGACGGTGCGCCGCGCGGCGTCGTCGTGGACGTCGGAGCATTCGAACGCAATGAAGCGCCGGATGAAGTACTAACGGGTCTGAACTGCGGCGATGGTGTGGTTCAGCGCGGATTGACAACGACCGAGACAGGCACTTTCCTGGGTTTGGAAACGTGCGACGACGGCGCTCGCGTCAACGGCGATGGTTGCTCCGAGTTCTGTCAGTGGGAGCCCCGGGGCAAACGCGGCGACATCTCGATGGTCGGGAGCCGCCTCTGCGCTATCCGAGAAGACCACAGTTTGAGCTGTTGGGGCGGCGCGGAGGAGAACATGCCTGCCGGGACCTTCCAACAGGTGGCCGTCAGCGGCTACCACGCGTGCGCCCTGACCCTGACGGGGGAGCTGGCGTGCTGGGACGACATCAACGGCGCTGCGGTGTACACTCCCGCCGGCACCTACCGCCAGATCACGGGCGGTGCGGAAACGTGCGGCCTCCGCGATGATGGCGCGCTCCGTTGCTGGGACGACTTGGAAGAAACCTTCGCAGCCGACGGGCCATACGCCCGGGTCGACGACTACAGTCGGACCTGCGCCTTCTCGGCCTCGGGCGAAGCGACGTGTTGGGACATGGACGTGGAGCTTCCCGAAGGTCCGTTGGTTCAGACCCTTCCCTCGCCGCTCGGAGGGTGCTCCCTACGCGCGAACGGCGAAGTCGTGTGCCTCGAGCAATTCGACTCGCCCCAGGCCGGATTCATCTCGATGGCTAGAGGCCCGAGCACGATGGTCGGATTGCGACCAGATGGTCGCGTGTTGCAATGGAACGGATCCGGCGTGGAGCTTCCCGCGCAAGAGCACGTATTCATCGAAGTCGCCGCAGGAAATCCAGCCGCGTGTGGCCTTACCGAAGACCATCGGGTGTGGTGCTGGTCGGCCTTGACCGACCTGCCCCAGGAGTGAACAGCGGTGGGTGCCGAGAAGCTCGAAGGCCCCGGTGCATCGCGCTTTTCTCAGCGTGGGTCTTGGGCTGTTCGGGGACATTCTGCTCTTGGGTGTTTCGTACGATGTTGGCGGGGGCAACGCCGGGTATGCTGCTGACGAGTTCCATCTACGTCGGAGGCAAGCGCGAAGGCAGTGACGAGGGTATGTACGACGAACACTACCGTGGCGCTGCTGGTGTCGCGCTCGGGCTGAGCGCGGCGCTCGTGTGGCGACCCGGTAGCGCGCCACCCGCAACTCAGCCGGCGACCCACATCCGGGCGTGTTCGCGGAGGTTTACCCGGTGCTCGGCTATGTCGACAGCGACGGATGGTATTCGGTGCCGCTTCAGTGGCTGATGCTCTAGCGCAAGGGGCCCCGCGGCGGGCGTCAGGAGCCGCCGGCGCCAGGTGCTGGCCAACCGAGTAGGGGATCGCCCCATCGTCTCCCCGCTGTCTCCTTTGCCTCCATCCGAACGGAGGGACGACAGCTTCACGGATTCGGGTGGGTCATGAAGGACTTGAACCTTCAGCCAACAGATTAAGAGTCTGCTGCTCTACCAATTGAGCTAATGACCCGTACGCGCCTTGGGTGCGTTTGGAAGTCCGCGCTCTTACCACGGCCATCGGCCGCGTCAAGCGTCAGCTGCCGGTGGGGCGTTCGGGCCGGGCGAACCCGTCGATGTCCTGGACGTCCCCCTCGGTCAGAATGCCGCTGTTGAAGCGGGGACGCGGCTCGGAGAGGCGGGTATGGGCGGCCTCGAGCAGAGCGTGGGGGCCGAGGTGCTTGGGCACGACGGGGGCGAGCTCGGCGGCACGGCGCAGCAGGGGCTGGTAGGTCGCGCCGGTGTAGAACATGAGCGCGCAGATCTTGGACTTCAGCACCAGGACTTGCGCCAGGTCGACGCCGAGGCCGTCGGGCAACTCGATGTCGAGGATCGCGAGATCGAAGCGGCCCGGGATCGCGCGGGCGGCGGCACACGAGAGGGCGACCTCGACGCTGAGGCCGCGCGCCATCAACAAGCGAGCGAGCCCGCGCGCGACGGCGGGGTCGTCTTCGACCAGGAGCACGCGATAGGGCGCGAGCTCTGCGCGTTGCTGGGAGGGGCTTTCCATGGAGCTAAGTGTTCCGAAGTAGTTCTGTCGTGTTGGGGGTGTGGCGCTGGAGCTTCTACGTGCGTGGGTGCTTGGGAGATCTACGGGGGCGCTGGGCAGTTCTGACGTTGATGGGGACATGAGTCTTGGGAGGGTGCGGTTAACCCACCGCCTTCGGGCCGTGGCAGAACAACTGGTTAGTTGCCGTGCGCTCCTATCACCATTCGAAATTACCTGCGCTAAGAGATTGCTGGGTTGGGAGCGCGTTTTTTTGTTTGCCGATAGTGCCGTGCGCTCCGCGCAGACGGCGGCGCCCCATCGAACCCTCGAGACTGGTCTTTGCTTCCGTCAGGCCAATACGACCTCGTTCCCTGCCAACATCAGGGCACCCCCAGATTTTTTCCCGCAACGCGCGCATTTTGCTCGACTTGGGCAGCGTGACTGGAAATTCGGGGGCGGGGTGAAAGCTTTTCGCGCTAGCAGCATGCGCTAGGGCCACTGGACGTACAGACGCCGCACACGCGTTTGGCCTTCTGACGACTGCTCGGCGAGGAACACACTGTCGCCGGCCATGGCGGGGGTGACTTGCTGGGTGGGGGAGCCGGTGAGGGTCGTCAGTTCTCTGTGAGTGACGTCGCCGCCGCTCACGACCGCGGCCCACAGGCGAGCGTTGCCATCGTATTCGCCAGCGACGATCAGGTGGCAGGCTTTCTCGACGCACTCCATAGCCAGGCCCCCCAAGCTGTTCGCCGGGAGCTCGAGCGTCCGGATGTCGCCCGCGAGCTTGCCCTGCGCGTTCAACGCCGCGAGCTTGACGATGGGCGGCTTGTCGGCGCCGCGGCTCTCGATCCACGCGGCCAGTGCCCCCTCTCGGGTGCGCCCCAGTCGAATCGAGTGGGTGTGCCCGGGCGTGCGTTCGATCACGCTTTCGCCTCCCAGTGGCGCTAGGTCTTTCGCTTGCACGACCCGAGTGAACACGTTCGCGAACCCTTGCTGCTTGCTCGCGCGCGTGTCGCCCCACGCCATCAGCACGCGATCGTCGAGCGCGAGCAGGGCAAGGTCGGAAGCGCCGCCGGGGGTTTCGGTGATGCGCTGCTCGGGCGCTGAAGGGTTCAGGGCGTTGTCGACTTTGATGGCGTAGATTTCCGGATCTTGATGACGTTCGTCGACCCAGCCCACCGCCCAGCCATCGGCGAGGCGTGCGAGCGCTGCGTCGCTCTTTTCGCCTGGGGCGCGCGTGAGCATCTTCAGTTGCTTCTTGGCGCCGGTAGCGCTGACCAGCGTGAGGAATACTTGGGGGACCTGCGCGTCGATAGCGGTCCAGCCGAGCAAGAAATCGGGGGACGCGCTTTCGGCCATGGCGACGCCGCCGAGTGAGCGCGCGCGCAGCGAGATCGAGGTGGGGTCGCTCTCGAAGTCGCGTGTGTTGAGCGTCTGCAGCAACGCTTGCACTGGGGCGAAACGTCCGTCGGGTGCCGCGACTTTGGGTTTTTCGTAGGGCAGCGTGGGGTCGAAGTAGGTGACCCAGCTGAGCAGTTCGTCGTTGCCCGATCGTCGTGCCGTCAGGTCCGAGAGCGGGTCGACCTCTTGCAAAGCTTCGTTGGCAGCCAGGCGCGGCCGGAGCGAGTCGTCGGTGGCAGCGCCCGCCGGTGCGAACAGGTCGGTGGTCTTCGCCAAGTCGACCCAATAGATGGGCGCGGGTGCCGTGCGAGGTGCGGCGAGCGCCGAGCAGCCGGATCCATTGCAGCCGAGGCCCCAGGCGAGGTCCACGGCGGCTCCGTGGGTCTTGTCGAGCCGGAGCGGCTCGCTCGAGGTGAGCTCGAGGTTCTTGTCGAACTCTACGAACGCCGGCACGAGCTCGCGGTCGTTGCAAGGCTCGGGCGGCTTCAAGCACATCGGAGCCTGGGTCAGCACGGCGAGGCCGGCGCCAGCGGGCGCGAACTCGGGCAGGGTAGCGGCATCGCCGTACATGGTCACGGTCGCCCGTCCGCTGCCGAGCTCACCGTTGGGCAAGAGCGGCGCGACCTGCAGCACCCTGCGGGCACCGAGCGTTTGGCCGACGTTTTCCCACAGCACGAAGCCGTGCTTCTGGTCGGGGCCCGCCGACACCAGCCGCACCAGCGCTTGTTCCCCCATCGGAGCCGTGAGTCGCTTCGCCGGATGGCTGATGCGCCCGGCGCTATCGACCGCCGCCGCGAATAGCGCCGGCTCGAGATGAGGTTGCTCGGACCAAGCGACCACCAGGTGACCGTCGACGTTGGCCATGTCGAGGTCGAGCTGCGCGAGCGAGCGTTCACGCAAGAGCAACGGCTTGTCGCTGGCTTCGCCGGCCTCGCTCACGAACCTGAGCACGACGTCGCGCTTGACGCCGTTCTGCCGTACGGTCGCCAGGGCGGCGCCCTCGGCGAACTTGGTGAGCTGCCAAGCGAGCGCGTCGGCCGCCACCTTGTGCTCTGCCTGTTCGGCGTCGATGCGCGCGGCATGGATTTCGGCAAGCCCGCCGACGCTGACGGCCCAGAACACCAGTGGCGCTTCGGCCGTTGCTACGGCGTCGATCCACAGGACGGGGCCCTCCGTCTCGGGCAACGTGACCGGCACGCCTTCGAGCTGACCCTCGGCTCCGAGCATGAGCACGTGCACTTGCGAGCGCTCGCCCGGTTCGGCAGCGACCGCGACGAAACCCGACTTTCCGGCGTGGCTCATGGGTCGCACGACGACCAGGCTGAGTTCGGCGGGGGCTGACCCGAGATCGAGCGGTTCGGCGCTGGCAGCGCCGGCCTTGGATAGATTCAAGCTGTACCAACGCGGGCGCCCCTTGGCGTCGCTGCTGGACCAGACCAGGACGCTCCCGTCTGCGCTGCGGCCGACGTAGGGCCCGAAGGTACCGCCGCTGACCACGGTGAGCTCGGAGGACTTGAGCGCGGGGGCAGCCGCCGCCTCGCGGTGAGTTTTCGTGAGAGGCTCGTCGGGATCGCGCAACGTGCCAGAGCCGGGCAGCTCGGACTGGTTGTCTCGCCCGGCGCAGGCTGCCACGCACAGGCCCGCAGCGATGAAGGGAAGCACTCGCACGTCCCCGAACGCTAGAGGGAGGCATGGTTCCTGGCAAGCTGGGTTTTCGAATTGCGCCTTTGGGCCGTTCGACTACGATTCTGCCCCGTGACCCTGGCGCAGCGAGTGCTGCTCGCCATTGCGCTTCTAACGCTGGCGACCACGTTTGCGTTCGGTTTCTCCGTGCGCGAAGCCTGGCGTCAGGCGGAGGAAGATCGCTTCCGCGCCCAGTTCATCGAGGCGTTCAGCGAAGTCCAAGCAGAGCTTCGAGCCGAACGCGACCGGCTGCCGGCACAGCTGGTGCCGCACTGCGAACACAACCCGATGCTCGATAGCGCGCTCGTCGGTATGCGCAGCGGCGATCTCTCCGAGCGAGCGTTGGGGTTCAGCTTGAACGTGCCGCAGCTGATGAAGGCGATTCAGGTGGATGAACTGCTGCTCGTGACGCACCGTGGTGAGGTGCTCGGTGCCGGCCACGACAAGACGCTCACCGGGAAGCGAGATGCGAGCCTGGTGGACCTGCTGCCCGAAGTAGCGGCGAGCGCGCGAGTGCGACAGGAGGGCGGGCTCGCCGTGCAGGCCGCGTGCTTGCGCCGCGACACCACGCGGCCCAAGCTTTGGGTCGGCCTCTTGGCGGCGCGTCACCTCGAGCCCGTCATCGCCCGCGTGGGCAGCGCGCACGGCGTCGAGCTCAGCCTGGGCCAGCCAGCTCACCGCGCGGACGTCGTGTCGGAGAGCACGCGGCTCGACGAACTCGGAGGTCTCCTGATCACGGCGTCGCGCTCGCGCACGCGGCTCGCCCTGGCGCTGGCGCGGCTGGATTGGACGATACTGATTTTGGGCCTCGGCAGCGTGGGGACGGCGCTGGTGGTGGGCTTGCTGCTCGCACGCGGCATCGCCCGGCCCATCGTGCTCTTGTCCGAACAGGCTCGCGAGGTAGTCACGGGCGAGCCAAAGCTCGTCGCGCCGCGTGGGGGCAAAGAGCTGGTGGGGTTCACGAACGCGTTCAACCAGGCCATCATGGACCTCACTGCGCTGCGCAAGCGCTTGGCCGCGACCGAACGTATCGCGGCGCGGCGCGAGATTGCCCGGCGCGTCGCGCACGAAATCAAGAATCCCTTGGCACCGATCCGTACTGCGATCGAGACGCTGCGCCGGCTTCGAGCGCGGAACGACCCAGCGTTCGACGAGTACTTCGAAGAAGCTTCGCGCACGGTGCTCGAGGAAGTCGCTCGCATCAGCAACATCGTGTCCGAGTTCACCCGGTTTGCCCGGCTGCCGCCGCCCAATCCCGAACCGTTCGACGTGGTCGACGCCGTGCGCGGTGTCGTCAACCTGCACCGAACCGAAGACGTCGAGCTCAGGTTTCATGCGGACCAGCTGGGGCCGCTGAACGCCGACACCGACCAGGTGAAGCAGGTCGTCACGAACCTGGTGCAGAATGCGATCGACGCGAGCAGCAGCCAGAAGGCGCCGCGCGTGGAGGTTCTGTTGCGCGCGGGCCCGGGCGACACGCTCAGCTTGAGCGTGACCGACAACGGTCCAGGTGTCGCGCCCGAGCTGCGCGCCAAGCTCTTCGAGCCCTACAACACGACGAAGCCCCACGGAACGGGCCTCGGGCTCGCGATCGTCCAGCGCATCGTGGTCGAGCACGGCGGCGACATCGTCTACCGTGAGGCCGACGGCGGAGGTGCGGTGTTCGAGGTGACGCTGCCGTTAGCCGGGCCGCCCCTGCTCGCGGAAGCCCCGCCGACCAGCCGCCGGCTCTAAGAAAGGCCTCGAAAAAGCGGCCGGCGGTCAAAAAAGCGGCCGGGGGAAGCTTTGGCGCGGCTCGGCGTATGCCTATTCATGGTGCGGTACACGACGACTTTGGCGGCTCTGGTGGCTGCGCTCTCGAGCGCGGCGTGTTCGGTTCACATCAGCACAGGGCCCTCGAGCGCGGCGTACCGAAGCGGTCCGACGCAGCCGAACGGCCTGGTCTGGGCCTCCGCCCCGAGGCCGCCGCGGGAACATCAGGACCCGGCCCCGCCCAGCGACCGCAATCCCCCCGATCCCAACGCCCCCTTGCAGCGACCCAACCGTCAGTTCGACGCCGCGGACGACATGATGCGCGACGCGGCTGCACAGCGTACACCGCGCCAACTCGAGCCCGCTCGCCGTCCGAGTGGCATCAAGGACCGCGAAGTAGTAACCGTCGGCACCTCCTCCCACACGGGCAACGGGCCACAGAAGCCGCCCCCCGACGACGTCGGCCCGTGGGTGAAGCACCCGAAGGGCGATCAGACCCCGAGCGGTGGTCCGCAAGGGGACGGCCAGGATTCTGGCGGGAAACCTGCGTCGGTGCCTGCGAGCAGCTTGCCGCGGGGCGATGGACGCCTGCAGCGCATGGGCAAGAACAATCACTGACTCCAGTGCTCAGCCGGCCGGCCCGCGCGCGTCACTAAACACTCGCACAAGCAGAACGCGCGAGAGTTTCGGGCCGCATGCATAAGTGCTCGACGCAGACGATAACGCACGAAGTCGCGACAAGACTCTGAAGAGACTTTATAGTCGTTCGTTACTACAGGGGCGCCCCAGTAATCGGGGAGTTCCTGATTTACGATGACAGTCCCTTCTCAGCGCCAGCTCGTTCTCGCCGCGGCCCCCGTTTTTGCAGCCGTTTTCTTTGGAATGTCGGAACCCAGCCATTGGGTGCCGGTCTTGGTCGTCGGTGCCGCTGGAGCGGCCGCCGTGTTGTTGGGCGGCACGGCTGGTAGCAGCCGTTACGCGCTCGACAGCATCCGTGATGCGCTCCGTCGCATAGGACAGGGCAAATCGATCGAACGTCCGCGAGAGGCGACCGAGCAAGAGCTCGCCGTCTACGACTCGCTCGTCGATCTGGGTGAACGTATCTCGGACATGAAGACGAAGGACGACGAACAGCAGCGTCTGGCGTCGACCGCGTCCGAGAACGTCAATTCGGCCCTGCGCACACTGACGGACGGTGTCGCCACCCAGCTCAATGCGGCAGAAGAGGCTGGACGCTACGTCAAGGAGATGGCCGCGGCGCACCGCGAGATGGCGCAGCACGTCGAGGTTTTGGCGGCCAGCGCCGAAGAGTCGAGTTCGTCGATTCTGGAAATGACCGCGACCAACGACGAGGTGGCCGAGAACATCGTCGAGCTTGGCTCGAGCGTGCGCGAAACCGTGGCGTCGATCGAGGAGATGGCGTTCTCGATCAAAGAAGTCGCGAAGAACGTGGACGCCCTCTCGCTCACGGCCGAAGAGACCAGCTCGAGCATGAACGAGATGGACGTCTCCATCGACCAAGTGCAGTCGAATGCGAACGAGACCGCTCGCCTGAGCGAAGAGGTGGCGAACGACGCCGAACGCGGCGCCGAGGCCATCCTGAAGACGATCGGTGAAATTTACCGCATCAAAGAGAGCAGTCAGGAAGCGGTGAGCGTGATTTCGAATCTCGGCTCACGCATCGACGCGATCGGACAGATTCTGAACGTGATCGACGAAGTCGCCGAGCAAACCAACCTGCTCGCGCTGAACGCCGCCATCATCGCCGCCCAGGCCGGCGAACACGGCAAAGGCTTTGCAGTCGTGGCCGACGAGATCAAAGACTTGGCCGAGCGCGCTGGTGCCAGCACCAAAGAGATCGCGGATCTGATCAAGACGATTCAGGCAGAAAGCAAGAACGCCATCACGGCGGTAGAGCGTGGCGCGCAGAACGTCGACCGCGGCGTGGAAGTCTCCAACGAGGCCGAACGCGCGCTCAAGAAGATCCTCGAGAGCTCGCAGAAAAGCACCAACATGGTGCGCGCCATCGCGCGCGCTACCGTCGAGCAGGCGAAGGGCTCGAAGCAAGTCACCGACGCCATCGGCCGCATCGCCGAAACCGTGCAGCAGATTGCAGCCGCCACCGCACAGCAGGCGCGCGGCTCCGAGCTCATCATGAAGAGCGGCGAAAAGATGCGGACCATCTCGCACCTGGTCGAGCGTTCCAGCCAAGAGCAGTCGCGCGGCAGCCGTCAGATCACCCAGGCGATCGAAAGCATCAGCAATCTGGTGAACCAGCTGACCTCGGCGCAGCGTTCACAAACGCGCGGCTCCGAGCACGCTCTCTCCGCGGCGAACCTGATCGAAGAATCTGCGCGACGCCAGGATTCATCGCTGCGCGACCTGATCACGAGCACCGAACGCCTCAAAAAAGCCGTCGTCGACTGAGTTTTCGGGTTCTCCGAGCGCGGTTTGCCGCGGTTGGAACTTTGCGCGACGCAGGAATGCCCCGAGAGCTGACGGGCAGCGGCGACCTGGGCTAGGATTTGGAGGTGCTGTCGCGCATTCTCGCTCCCGGCGTCGTCGTGTTCGGACTCAGCGTCTTCAGTGCAAGCACGGCCGCTGCGCGTATCGAGTTTCCCGAAGAGATGCGGGAGGTGATGCAACTCGACTGCAACCCCACGTGCCTCTTGTGCCACACCACTGAGACGGGCGGCAAAGCGAATCTGAACGGCTACGGCAAGATGCTGAAGAACACGGAAGGGTTTGGGGTTCACCTGCCGAACGGGATCGAGCGGGTGTTCGGCGAAGATGGCGCGGCCTCCATGGTAGACACGGACGGGGACCTGACCAACGACCGTCAGGAGATCATCAACAACACCGACCCTCGCACCGAGGAAGAGGTCGGAGTCTGCTCGGAGGCCATCTACGGCTGCGGTGCCGCCCAGGTGGCGCCAGGGGCTACCCCGCGCACGTCGGCCTGGGCCGTCGTAGCGGCGCTCGGCGTCGCTCTGCTGTTGTTGCGTCAGCTTCGCGTCTGATACATACCGTTGCTCGCCCGAATGAACCTTCGACCTTTCGCTCCCTGCCTCGCTGTTGCGGCGATCGTCCTCTTGCAAGCGCGCGTCGGCGCTGCGCGTCCGGAGTTCCCGGGCGAAATGAAGGACACGATGCAACTCGATTGCACGCCGACCTGTCTCCTCTGCCATACCGTCGAGGAAGGCGGCGGCGAGAATCTGAACAAGTACGGTACGTTCGTGATCTCGCAGGGCATCACGGTGGGTGGCGGCCCGGCTGCCGTGTACGCCGAGGGTGGCCCCGCCGCCACCAACGACTTCGACATGGACGGTGAGTTCGATCGCGACGAAATCATCGCCAACTCCGACCCTCGCACCGAGGAAGAGGTCGGGGTCTGTTCGGACGCCACTTACGGCTGCGGCGCCCAGGTCGCGCCCGGCAGCACCCCGCCCGCGTCGCCGTGGGCCGCGCTTGCTGCGCTCGGCGTCGCCGCGTTCTTGTTGCGACAGCTGCGCCGCGCTTAGCGGTTCTTGGTGAACCGACGCTACTCGTCGACGAGCGCGCTCGGGCCGCACGTCGCGGTGCCAGGGCTCGTCAGCGTGAGCACGTAGTGCCCGACGTCGATGCTCAGCGGCACGGTTACCGACCCGCTGAAGTGACCAGCATCGTCGGTCGGCAGCGAGCCAATCGTGACCGTTTGCCCGTCTTTGGGCGAGAGCACCACATCGACCCGAGCGAAGGCGCACGGCTCGTCACCGGCCCGAGCTTTGCCCTGCAGGCGCAACGCAGCCCCGCGTCGCGTGCTCGTCTCGGCGAAGTCGAAATCGAGCAGGGTCTTGGGCCTGCGATCGACGGCTCCCTCGTCGGGTGCCGCCTCTGCTGGGGCGTCGCCGTCCGCGTTCGCTTCTGACCCCGGTTCGGAGACTGGCTCGGACTCGCGCGTGACGTCGCCTTGACTCGGCTGGTCCGCGGACACGGAGCCGGGGGGGCCGCCCTGGCTGTTCTGAGTCGCTGCCTGCGCGGCCATATCGAGGGCACTCTCGGAGCCATCGGGCCAGTCGAAGGGATCGTCGGGAGCGTGATGGGGTGCCACGCGCGTGTCTTGCTCGGACTGCAGCTGGCTGGCGGCGCCTCCGAGATCGATGCGGTGCCAGAGCTCGCCGTCGTACACTTCGACCCAGGCGTGGGCTTCGTTGCGCACGAAGCGCGCCGGCAACCCCAGCGCGAGCGCGGTGATCACGAAGGCATAGCCGCGGTGGCGACACACGCCCTTCTGCGACAGTGTGAGCTCGGTGTAGAGCTCGACGCCGCTTTCTGCACTGGGCAGATCTTCGGAAGGCTTGAACGATCGGAAGTGAGTCACGAGGCGGGCGAGCGCATCGCGCGGCAAGAGCTGCTCTGACAAGCCGAGCTCGGCGAGCACTCTGTCCGCCGCTTGTTTCATGGGGGCGGGCACCGGTCGCACGTATTTCGAGAGCCGCCCCCACGATACTTTGGCGAACGGACTGCCGAAGACAGCGCGCGGAACGGAGAGCTGCATCATGAGCCGAGCGCGCATGCGTTTGTCGGCGCGGATGAACCAATTCTCTGCGCCATCTTGCTCGATCTTGAAGGAGGTAGGCGGTTCGAGCTGCGCCCGCAAGATGCGCGCGTGGGGGCCGACGCTCGGAATTCGCACCGGAGAGTCAGCAGCCAGGTCGACGAACAAGTCGGCGTAGAACTGGTCCTCGCCATCACGCGCGTGGCCACCCAGCGGAACCTCGCTCAGATCTTTGTCGCTCACGTAGAGCTCGAGCTCTTCATCGACCGCGTCGTACGCGAACAGGCGCTTGAACGGCGTGATGGGCGGGGTGAACGGGTCATCGTAGTTCACCATCGACGGGCGTGTGGTGTTGCGATCGATGCGGTAGGTCGAGTCGGCGCTGTTCGGGGTCGACGTGCCACCATAGGCCGTCGCTGCAGGGTCGGCGTTGCGCGCGGGGGATGGTGCGGGCACGATGCCGCTTTCGGTCTCGAGCGCTGCGGGGAAGCTCCCGTCGCGGGTGGTCGCCCCGAGCTTCAGGTCCTCTTCCAGATCGACCTCGAAGAACTCGTGGAGGACCGGCCCGGCCTGCGCATTCACTCCGACAGCAAGGCCAAGCCCGAGCAGTGCTGCGAAGATGGCTCGGGGAAGGCGCCGGGTGGCCATGCGGCGGTAGCGTAGCAAAAGCGGCCCGTCAGCGCTGCGGATCGTCTTGCCAGCGCCAGAGGTACGCGGGATCGGACGGTTCATGAGCGCTCGGGACCCATTCGTACCCGAGCCCGTTCCAGTGCCAGTAGCTGGCGGTCGCCACGGACCCGGCAACCGCTGTGGGTAGAGGAGGGGTGGGCGCCTGCAGGGCCAGGTCGGCGCTACCGTACTCGGCATCCTCGTAGGGGTGTCCCGCGCGCGACTCAGCGGCGGTCACGAAATGCGGTACGCCTGGCACGCAGCCGCTGAGCGTGAACGCCGCCACTGCCCAGACGCGGACACCGCACTGCTTGCGACTGCGCTGCATGGGCGGATTCTACAGCGTTCGTGCCGCCGCTTGCCAGTCGTCAGCGGCGAGGCAATACCCGAACCGCGGCCGGGGCGACCCGATACGTCGAAACCTCGCTGTCCGTGTCCGTCACCCGCAGCCACTCGAGCGCCTGCCCGGCCTCGCCGAAGACGGCCAGCTCGTCGTCGTGTTGCACCAGGCTCTTATAGAGGCGCGCCAGGGCGACGATATCGTCCCTGCTTGCGACGATTGCGACGCGAGGAAAGCGCGCGTGCAGCCCAATTCGATCCACGTGCGCAGCGAACTCCACGAGTCCGTCCCAGCCGAAGCCCGCGGTGGCGGCATCGGTCAGATCGACCAGCAGCCGAATGGGCACGTTGGGCGCCCAGCGTTCAGCCAATTTTGCCGTCAGCTCTTGGAGCTTTTCAACGGACAGCGCGCCGTTGAGACGTTCGATCACGATCAACCCTGCGGTGTCCGTCGTGATGGGTAGGTCCTGGCCGACAGAGCTGTTTGCGAGTGGTCCCATACGCCTCACACAGAGCAAAGGGCGTGCCCGCAAGCGTAGCGGCGCGAGTATCCAAACTACTCACCTGTCTGCTCGTCCCATTTGCCGCGCCGTCTGGTCCACGTCGTCCACTGGGCCTGAAAGTTCGTGCCGCAAAGCTCGACTGTCTTCTGACGGAGACTCTGCTTATAGTGCCGTTGCCATGAGCAACCTTTCAAGCCAACTGGAAAACCTCTCGGCCGGTACCAAAGCCGTTCTGGGTGCGAACCACTTCGACCGGGCACGCTTTCTGCGGCTCGCCGAACGGCTGCGCCGGGGTGACCCGGTGGACAACCACGTGAAGGGTCAGCTGCGCGCACCCAATCCGGGCGATGTCCTCGAGTTTCCGGCTGAGGACAGCGCCCGCTATCGGGAGTATCGCGCGCTCGGCGCCGACGCGCTCAGGAAGGGCGAGTGCGCCTTCGTGCTACTTGCGGGCGGTATGGCGACGCGCATGGGAGGCGTCGTCAAAGCGTTGGTCGAAGCGCTGCCTGGCCAGACATTCCTCGAGCTCAGGTTGCTCGAGATGGCAGCGCTCAAACGCCAGTTCGGCAAGCAACCGCCGCTGTGGCTGATGACGAGCTACGCAACCGACGAAAGCATCAGGGCGGCCCTCGGACCACGACAGGACGGTCATACCCTTGCAGTCTTCCCCCAGCACGTGTCGTTGCGCCTCACCCCGCGCGGTGAGCTTTTCCTCGACGAAGCCGGCGAACCCAGTCTGCACGCCCACGGCCACGGTGACTTTTTGGATTCGGTGCGGCAGAGCGGGTTCTTGGATCGTTTCCTCGCAGAAGGGGGCAAGAGCGTGATGGTCACGAACCTCGACAACCTCGGGGCTTCGCTCGATCCCGCGGTCGTCGGTTTCCACTTGGCCCACGGCGCGCCGTGCACGTGCGAAGTCGTCGAGAAGGTGGGCAGCGATCGTGGCGGTATCCCAGTCGAGCTCGACGGGAAGCTGGTGGTGCTCGAGGAGTTCCGACTCCCGGAGACCTTCGACCCGCGTGTGGTCAACGTGTTCAACGTGAATACGTTCTGCTTCGACGCCCGAGCCTTGGCCGACCTGAAGATGGAGTGGACCTACTTTACCGTCGAGAAGAAGGTCGGCGCCGCCCCGGTGATCCAGTTCGAACGCCTGATCAACGAACTGACGTTTACGCTCGAGACACGTTATCTGAAGGTACCTCGCGAGGGAGGTGCGAGTCGCTTCTTGCCGGTGAAAGATCTGGCGGAGCTCGAGACCCGTCAGAGCGAGATCCGCGACGTGCTGGTGGCGCGTTCGGTTTTGGACCGCTGATGCGATGCCTACGACGGGGATGGTTGGCCCTCGTGCTGGGCGTCGCTGCGAGCTTCTGGTGCACGCAGGCGCAGGCCCAGTCGCTGCCGACGCGGCCTCAACCGCTGCCAGCGACGGGCCGCAGTGTGGTCAGCAACGAGGATTCGACCGCGGTGGTGCAGAACCCCGCCAACGTCGCCTTTCTGCCCGGCGCTGAGCTGCGCTTCACGGGCAACTTTCTGAACGAAGAGGCAGAGGCGCTCGAGCAGGGCTACGCCGTGGGTTTCGCGGCGTCCGCGCCCGGCATTCCCCTCGGGGTGGGCATGCGCTTCGACTGGCTCGATCCACCTGCGGCGGCCGCTGACGAGCTATTCGGGCAAGACGCTCGCTACGAGTTTCTGACGCTCGCGTTTGCACTCGGCGGACCCACCGCGAGCTTGGGCTTCTCTTGGCAGCGTTCGTTCGCCAACACCTCGCTCGTTCACGGTCTTTCCGGTTGGACGGCGGCGCTCAGCTCGCGTCCCTCGAACTACGCTGGGTTCGCGCTGCTGGCGAAGAACTTCGACGAGCCGACGAGCGACGGCGGTTTGACACTCGACCGCTCGTACGTGGTGGCTCTGGCGTTGCGTCCGCTCGGCAGCCGCAGCGTCGAAGTAGGGCTCGAAGCCGAACATGTCTCGAGCACGCCGGGCTATTGGGTCCCGCGGGCGACGCTCGGGGTCGACATTCCGTATCTCGGCCGCGCCCGCGGCGAATTCAGCATCAACGATCCGGGCGAAGAGCAACTCAGCGAGCCGACCTACATGGTCGGCGTCAACCTGGCGCTGTGGGGCAACGCGATGGGCGGCTCCGTCGAGCTCGGAGGCGGCGCCGGTTGGGGCAGCGCGATGGGGGATGATGTCGACGGTCTGCCGAGTCTGAGCGCAGAGGTGGCCTTCCGCGGCTGGCGCGAACCCACCGGCGCCGAGATGGCCGACTACGCGCTGAGGGTCCGGATAGAAGAAACGCCGAGCCCGCGCGAGCACGTGGCGCTCTTGCGTCGGCTCTGGGACGTGGCCGACAACGAACCTGCGATTCGGGCAGTGGTGCTCGAGCTCAGAACGTCGCCCGCCGGCACGCTGGCGCACGTCGAAGAACTGCGCGACGCATTCAAGTACTTGCAAGCGCGCGGCAAGTCCGTGCTGTGCCACCTCGAGAGCGGCTCGACTTCGGCGCTCTACTTGTGTTCGGCCGCCGACCGTTTGCTGGTCGCACGCGGCGGCGGCTTGCCGTTCGCGGGCCTCAAAATGCGCTACCTGCACTTGAAAGACTTGCTCGACAAGCTGCACGTGCGCGCCGACTTCATTCGCATCGGTGCCCACAAGAGCGCCCCCGAACAGTACACCGAGGCGGAAGCGACGGCGCCGACACGCGCCGATCGCATCGACCTGATGCAAAGGGTAGAGGCCTCGTTCAGTGGCGCGGTGGCTCACGATCGCAAGCTCGACGTGGCGCGTTTCCGCGAAGTCCTGGCGACGGGCCCGTTCTCGGCTCCGGACGCGCTGAAGGCAGGTTTGGTCGACGGCGTCGTGTACGAAGACGAGCTCGAAGCGCAGGTGCAAACCCTGACCGGTCGCGAGCTCCCGCTGCTCGACGACCGCCGCGCGCTGGTTGCTTCGAAGTACTTCGGGCCGCAGCGGAAGCTCGCGGTCGTGTACGTCGATCAAGGCGAACTGGTAGATGGCCGCAGCCACATCTACCCGCTCGTCGGTATGGAGAGCGTCGGGTCGTACACGCTCGTCGAAACGCTCGAGCAGGTGCGCAGCGACCCCAGCATCGGAGCCGTGGTGCTGCGGGTCGAGTCGCCAGGCGGGTCGTCGCTCGCCGCGGACGCCATCTGGCGCGCGGTCGACCTGACCAACCGCGTGAAGCCCGTGGTGGTCAGCATGGGTGGCGTTGCCGCGAGCGGCGGGTACTACATCGCCGCGCCCACGCGTCGCATTTTCGCCAACCCTTCGACGCTCACGGGCAGCATCGGGGTCTACTACGGCAAGGCGGACGCCTCCGAGCTCTTGAAGCGCCTCGGCATCACCGTCGAGGTGTACAAGACGAGCCCAGCGGCCGACGCGGACGCCTTCTATCGCCCGTTTTCGACGCCGGAACGCGAGCGCTACCAGCAGAAGCTCGAGCAGTTCTACGACTTGTTCTTGGAGCGAGTCGCGAGCGGTCGCAAGCTCGACAAGAAGGCCGTGCACGAGGTCGCCCAAGGACGTGTCTGGACGGGCACTCAAGCGCAGGCGCGCGGGCTGGTGGACGAAGTCGGAGGCCTGCGGCAGGCGATCGCTCACGCTCGGGCGCTCGCGCACCTTCCCGTGCATGCTCCGCTCGTCGAACTACCCGAACGTCAGACGAGTTTCGTCGGCAAGCTCCTGGGCATCGAAGGCATCAAGGCAGAAGAGCTCCAGGGGTTGCCCCAAGAGCTGCGCGAGCTCGCCGTGGCGTTGACCCCCTTCACCCTCCACTCCGCAACAGAACCGCTGATGCGGCTCGAGCTGCTCGTCTTGGATGACTGAAGTGCTCTTCTCTTGCGAACATCTGCGCATCGATAGCGGTGACGGGGTGTTGGTCGACGATCTCAGCTGCGCGGTCGACGGTCGCACGCTCGGGCTGGTAGGCGATTTCAGGGGCGTCGCTGCCGCGCTCGGTGGGCGAGCGCGCATCGTTCAGGGCAGCCTCCAAATCGCGGGCGCCGATGCGCTCGGCGCCGTGGCGAATGGCACCCTCGGTCTCGCGCTCGGCGAAGCCCGCGTGAACCCCAGCTGGACGTCGCTCGATCTGCTCGAGAAGAGCGCGCTCCTGACGGGCCTCCCCAAGCAAACAGCCAGGGCGCGCGGTTCGAGCGTGCTCGCGCGGCTCGGGCTACCCTGGCTCGCCAGCCGCGCGCTCGGCCAACTGAGCCGGGCCGAGTTCATGGCGCTCGAGCTCGGAAAGGCGCTACTCAGTGAGCCTCTGGTGGTGTTCGTGCAGGCCCCCTTGCGCGGACTCGGCAGCGCCGAAGCCGACTGGTTGTGGCCGCTCGTCGAACGAGTCGGTGAAGACCGGCGCTCGATCGTGACGTTCGACTCGCCGCTGCTGGCAGAGCGCGCTCGGCTCGCGCGCTTCGATCAGCTCGTGTTTCTGCATCAAGGTCGCGTTACGGCGGCAGGTGCCCCCGAAGAGTTGCTGAAGCCTACCAGCTACTTGGTCGCGGTCACGCGTGGCGCGGCTGTTCTCGCCCAGGCCCTCGAAGCGCGAGGCGTCCGCGTCCAGCGGGCGGGAGTCGATGGCAGCGACGACCAGCCCCGTCAGCTGCTCGTCACCAGCGAACACGCCGAGCTCGCCGAGTGGATCGCTCGCGACGCCGTCAGCCACGGCGTTCCGGTGCTCGAGCTAGTGCCGCTACCGGGGCTACCCCACCAGTGAACATGACGCTCACCTACGGTTCCCGTGGGTTCGCCACGCGCGCCCAGCAGCTCATCGAGATGCAGCAGTCGTTTACTATCGTCGTGGGCGATCCCGCTGCGCAGGAACTCAGCGGCAGCATCCGCGACGGGCTCCTGCTCGAACCGGTACGCTTGACAGCCAACCCAGCCCTCAGGGCGCTGGTGGGCGTGCTGATGCTGGCTGCCGCGTCGGGAGGCACCTACCAGATCAGCCACGTGGGCGCCGAGCTCGTGGTCACGGTGTTCTGGGGCAATGGCGACGGCCGCTGATCGGCTGGAACTGCGGCTCGGCAGCAGGGCTCGCCGCCGTACGGTAGCTCGGACCGTAACGTGCTATGGGAGCGCCCGTGACAGATCCCCGTGAAGAACTACGCGGAGCGCGCCGGGTCATCGTGAAGATCGGGTCGGCGGCGCTCTGGAATGACGCCGGCCTGCCCGGTCGCCTTGCGGACCAGGTGGCGCGCATCTCGGAACGCCAGTGCTCGGTGGTCATCGTTTCGAGTGGCGCGATCGCGCTTGGTTGGCAGCGTTTGGGCTACCGCGAGCGCCCGAAGGACACGGGGCAACTGCAGGCTTCGGCAGCGGCGGGGCAGAGTGTGTTGATGCACCGCTACGAAGCGGCGCTCGGAGCGGTTGGCCTCGTGGTCGCGCAGGTGCTGTTGACCCACGCCGATCTGTCCGACCGCACACGTGTGAACAACGCGCGTCGCGCGCTCGCAGCACTGCTCGAGGCCCGCGCGATTCCCATCATCAACGAGAACGACACGGTTGCGACCGACGAACTGCGGTTTGGGGACAACGACCAGCTCGCGGCCATGGTCGCGCCGCTCGTGAGCGCCGACGTGGTGGTCTTTCTTTCGAGCGTCGACGGCGTGCTCGACGCTCAGGGCGAGCGCATCCGGCTGATGCACTCGGGCGAGTCCGTCCAGGCTCACCGAACCGCGGCCGGCGCGCCAGGTACCGGCGGCATTCAGAGCAAAGTCGATGCTGCTCGCAAGGCGCAATCGTCCGGCGCTGCCGCGGTCGTGGCCAACGCGAGTGAGCCTGACGTGCTCGTGCGACTCTTGGCCGGCGAAGACGTGGGGACTCTGTTCGTGCCGACGGGTGAACCGCTGCGCGCGCGCAAGCACTGGATCGCCTACACGCTCAGACCGCGCGGCGCGGTGTTGCTCGACGCCGGAGCCGTCGAAGCGGTTCGCGCGAAGAACCGCAGCCTGCTGCCGGTAGGGGTCATCGGGGTGCGGGGTGACTTTCATCCGGGCGACGCCGTGCGCCTGGTGGGGCCCGATGGCGCTGAAGTGGGTCGAGGCCTGACTCGGCTCGGGGCGATCGAAGTGGCGCGCGCGGCCGGGAAGCGGGCTGCGGACTTGCAGACTCTCTTCGGCGGCGAACGCGATGTCATCGTCGTTCACCGCGACGACTTGGTCGTCAATCCGGAAGGCTGACCCCGAGTCAGCGCAGCCCCGAAGGTTTCGGGCCGAAGACGAATTTTTCGGCTGCGTTGACGGGCCTTTCGTTCGTAGCGAGAGAACTTTTTTCCGACCCAAGCCGTCCACCTGTTGGGTGTCGGAACAAACCGGCGCGCTCGCTGTCTCTCCGTTCCATTCCCCGAGGCGACATGGCTACGACAGTGGTGGATTTCAGGGTAGTGGTCATTGGTCTTGCTCTGACGCTCCTGGCGACGGGTCTCAGCCAGGCTCGCACGCCGGCTCTCCCCATCGTTGCCGGCCAAAACCTGGGCGCTGAAGTCGCGGACCTCGAGGAGCAGGTAGGGAAAGACCCGACCAACGCCGTGCTGTTGCACGCCTTGGTCGACGCGTACTTGCTGCGGAGGGCGCCGGGTTTGGCGCAAGCCGCGCTCGACCGGGCGCCCCCCGAGCTGAGGCATCAGCCCAGCATCGCCGATCAACGTGTGCGCACCCTGGCGTTACTCGGCCATCCACAGTTGGCGTTTGCCGCTCAGAATGCCGTGCTAGCCGAATGTTCACGCAGCGAATGCACGCAGGAGCTGGTAGGGCGCGGGCAGCATCGGCTCGAATGGCTGCGACAGCTCTTGGAGATGGACATCGCCGATCCGCGGGCGGAGCCGAAGCGGGCGGAGCTCGCGTATCGACTCGCATCGCGTCAGGTCACGCTCGAGGTACACTAGGAACCCTGCATGCGGCTCTGCGGACTTGCTCGGTGGTGTGGCGCGTCGCTCGGAGCGATAGTGCTCGCCGGCTGCCGGCTGAGTTCGGTGGTGTTCGCGCCAGAGCCGGAGCCAGAAGCAGAGAGCGTGCCGGCGGCCGGTCGGGAACGCCCGAACGAGCCTCCGATCGAAATGCTGTTTCCGGATGAACCCGTGCTCCGGGTCGTTTCGGGCAGCGTGTCCTGCACCGGCACGTTGATCTACGAAAACCAGGTGCTGACGGCACATCACTGCGTTTCCAGGCGCGATGCCGCTGGCAACGTGATTCACCGAGACGTCGACCCCGAAGAGGTCGTCGTCGAACTCGGAGGTGACTACCTGCCGTGGGCCGAGGTCGATGTGCGCGCCGTCGTGGCGCCGAGCTGCGGTCATGCCGCCGGGCACGGTGACATCGCCATCCTGGTTCTCGAGACCAAACTCCGCGCGCCGACCGCCGCACCACGCCTGGATGCCCCACCCCTGGTCGGTGAGCAAGTGCGACCGGTGGGCTTTGGTCGCTGCGACACGAATGGCATTCGCAGGCGCCAGCGATCGGGCGGAGCCATCGATGTCGTCGACTCCGATCGCTTCAAGCTCGACGCTGCCATCTGTCCCGGGGACTCCGGAGGTCCGGCGCTGAGTGTCGAGCGTGGCGACGTGGTGGGCGTCATCTCGGCGAGCGTCATGCACAACGGTCAGGGTGAGCTGCGGCGCTCCGAATTCACCCGACTCGATCAGTGGCGGCCGGTCTTCGCGGCAGCGAAAATGATTGCCGAAGGAGCCGAGAGCGCCGAAGTCCCACCGGTCGACTGTCCCGCGTTGCGAGCCTCCGAGGGTCATTAAGTCCCACAGGGTCGAGGCCGGCGGCAGCGCGAGTCGCTGATGTAGGCGCGCGACTGCCTGGTTTCGACGAGCGCAAAACTCGGTGGCCGTCGGGCACATGGGCTACTCTTGCTCGAGATGCGAGGTGTCTTGAGAGCCGTGATCTGGGTCGCGCTGGGGCTGGCGCTGCTCGTCGGTGTAGCCCGGGCCATTGCTATCCGTTGGTGGCGGGTCCCCAACGAAGACCCCGAACTCGTAGCCTCGATCGCGCCGACCCTGCGCGGTGGCGATCTGGTGATCTTGTGGCGGCTCACCGAACCAGACGTGGGCGACCTGGTGCTGTGTCCAGAGCCCGCGCGCGCGGATGGCGAGGGCGGTAGAATCGTGATCGGTCGCATCATCGCCGAAACTGGCGACCAGGTCGAAGTGAAGGACGGCGCCATCTTCATCAACGATAAACCCTTGCTGACTGAGTCCGGCTGCCCCGAAGCGACGTTTACGGTTCAGAACCCGCGAAGCGATGTGGAGATCGAGCAGTCCTGCGTGATCGAGCGACTGGGCGCTACGCTGCACAAGGTGGGACGGCGCGCGGAAGGCGTCGCGTCGCCCCGCGATCAAGCGGCTGTCGAGGTGAACCGCGGTCAGGTGTGGATTGCCAGCGACAACCGACAACTCCCCTACGATTCTCGTGACTATGGAAGCGTGACCCGTGCCGAGTGCTCCGAGACCGTGATCTTCCGGCTGGTCAGTGAGCAGGGCTACTTCGACGTCGCGAGTCGTCTCACGGTGATCGATTGAAGAAGCGATGGCGGCCAGGTTGCCCTCTTGACCCGGTCGGCAGCATGGCGCTTAGTTAAGTGTTCCCGATGCGGAGGCAAGTCGAAGAGGTCGTCCTCGTGTGCGGCTCCTGCGATGCGGCGAATGTCCTCAGCAGGCCTACGTGTCGCGCGTGCGGACAGGCGCTCTCGCTTTTTGCCCGGACCGCAGGGCGCTCGCAAGAGATGGCGCGAGTCCAAGATCCTGCAGCGAGCCCCTCCATTCGGGCCGAGGGGTCGAAACACTCTAGATCTGTCAGGCAAAGTGTAGAAAGCTCTACACTCGCGGTAGCGTCTTCGGAGGTAGCGATGGATCAAGCGAAATATTACGTCTGTTCGTCCTGTATGACCCCAGTGCCCAGTGGACACAAGTTCTGCGGCCGCTGTGGGGCAGGCGTGCCAGACGAGATCCTCAATATCCAAGCGCACTTCTTCAGCGACATGCAGGATCCGTCCAAGGCGCGTTTGATCCTGATCCGAGGCGAAGGCCAAGACGGGCTGAGCTACCACCTGAAGGCCGCGCAACACATCGTCGGCCGACAGGGGCAGCTCGAGTTTCCCGACGACACGTTCATCTCACCGCGCCACGCGAACCTGTTCTATCGCGACGGCATGTTGGTCGTGCGCGACGAGGGGTCGCTGAACGGGGTGTACTTCCGGGTGCGCGGCAGCGTCGAGATTTCTCCGGGGGACACCTTCCTCGCGGGCGAGCAGTTGTTCCGAGTCGATCCGACCCCCAAAGCTTCCGATGGCGCCGATGCCGAAGGTACCTACTTCTACTCGTCGCCCAAGTACCCGAGCGCATTTCGCATCAACCAGTTGCTCGAGGGCGGCGCGGTCGGCATGACCGTGTGCGCGCGCGGCAAAACGCTGCAGGTCGGGCGTGAAGACGGCGACTTGAACTTTCCTGGGGATATCTTCATGTCAGCCAAACACGCCACCGTCGAAGAACGCGGCGACAAGTTCATCCTAACCGATCACGACAGCCGCAACGGCACGTACATCCGCATCAAGACCGAGCGGGCCCTGACTCACGGCGACTACATTTTCATCGGCCGCAAGCTCTTGCGCGTCGAGCTCAACAGTAACTGAGCGAGCCAGCCGAAAGCGCGCTGGTTCAGCGCGCTCGGCTAGAACCGGAGTGTCAGCGCGGGGCTTCCGCTGCCTGCAGCAGCCGGTGCACGTCTACGGCGTGTGGGTAGAGCGTGGTGCGAGCGAAGCGGCCAGTGCGGCCGGCTTCGAGCCTCGGCATGATGCCGGCGATGCGCCGCAGCGCGTCCGCGATCCGACGCGGCACGTTCAGGCGATCGACGATCGGATCGAGGAAGTCGAACGCCGCCTCCACTCGATCGCGGCTGCCCGCCAGCACCTCTTGTAGGGGCCAGTACAAGAGCACCGTCCAGAGCACGATGTCGTCGAAGGCGTTGCCCTGCTCGTTGATGGCGTGGTCGAGCGCGGTCAGGAGCCGCCAAACGCGGCTCGAGCCTTCTTCCAGGTCCGACAAGTAGGCGCTGAGCTCGGGCAGCAGCACGTCGAGGACGCCAGTTTCCCAGGCCAGCCAGATCGATCGATGGGCCGCGCCACCCCGGGCGAGGCGCAGCACCTCTTCGAAGAGCCGGGGGCGTGCTGCCATCGACAAGGCGCCGCGGCACTGCACCATGGCGTCGTAAACCTCGGGCGTGATGCCAAGATCGCAGCGCGCGCTGAACTTGATGGCTCTGAGGATGCGCACCGGGTCTTCGAGGAAACGCACCACGGGGTTGCCGATGGTATTGACGGTGCGCCGTTCGATGTCGGGCATGCCGCCGACCCAGTCGATGACCTGTTTGCGTTCGATGTCGTAGAACAGGCCGTTGATCGTGAAATCGCGGCGCACCGCATCTTCGTGCGCTTCTCCGAACGCATTGTCGTTGCGGATCAGTAAGTCTTCGCCCGGCTTGCCTTCGCGCGCCGGCGGGCTGCGGCGAAAGGTCGCCGTTTCCACCACCCGGCCTCCCGCGTACAGCACGTGCACGAGTCGAAAGCGGCGGCCGATGATGCGAGAGTTCCGGAACAGCCGCCTCACGTCGTCCGGACGCGCGCTGGTGGCGACGTCGAAGTCCTTCGGTTGGCGCCCAATGAGCAAGTCGCGGACACAGCCCCCCACCAAGTAAGCTTCGAATCCGCTGCGCGTTAGCCGGCGCACTACCTTCGTGGCTGCAGGATCGACGCGACGCACGTCGAACTCGACCGGGTACAACTCCGCACGGGATTCGCCGTTCTCGAATTCGCGTTGCGAGGATTTTCGCGACACGCTCGGTCGGCTGCGTCGCGGTTCACCCTGCCGGCTAGCCTGTTTGGGCGGCGCGGGTTCGGCGTGGGGTGCATCCACCTCGGTCGTCATT
>Ga0315910_10000709_pt1 | contig 32171 bp, 30 predicted proteins | sample EdamamesoilMG_FD_204470 | JGI IMG/M metagenome (GOLD analysis project Ga0315910, IMG submission 204470) | Garden soil microbial communities collected in Santa Monica, California, United States - Edamame soil | ecosystem: Environmental > Terrestrial > Soil > Garden | place: USA: California... | reverse complement strand
AAGCAGGACCATCACTTGATGATATTGTTGGAGTGCCACATCCATCAGTTGCTGTTGCTGTTGATAATGCAGCAGTGATGGCTGATGAAAGAGGATTACATCCTAATGTAACAGTTGTATAAGATCCTGTAAATCCAGGAGGACTTACATCATCGCTCCATGTCACGGTTCTTGAAATCGTTGAGGTGTTACCGCAAGCATCGATTGCAGTGAATGTTCTTGTTTGCGATTTACTGCAAGAGCCACTGATAGAACCATCAAATGAAGAAATCGTTGCTGTACCACATGCATCGGATGCAGTTGCAGTTCCTAATGCAGCAGTAATTGCAGATGATGAAGGGTTACATCCTAATGGGACATTTGAATAAGATCCTGTAAAAGTTGGTGGAATTACATCTGCAGTCCATGTAACAATTCGCGATGTTGTTGTTGTGTTGTTACAAGCATCTCTTGCTGTAAATGTTCTTGTCTGCGACCGATCACAGCTATTGCTTACAACCAGGCCATCGGATGAAGTAATTGTGGTTGTCGCACATGCATCAGTTGCAGTTGCAGTTCCCAAAGCAGCAGTGATTGCGGTGGATGAAGGGTTGCATCCTAGTGGAACATTTGAATAAGATCCGGTGAAAACAGGAGCGTCTACATCATCGCTCCATGTCACAGTTCTTGAAATCGTTGAGGTGTTACCGCAAGCATCGATTGCAGTGAATGTTCTTGTTTGCGATTTACTGCAAGAGCCACTGATAGAACCATCAGATGAAGTAATTGTGGTTGTAGCACATGCATCAGTTGAAGTTGCAGTTCCCAATGCAGCAGTGATTGCGGTGGATGAAGGGTTGCATCCTAGTGGAACATTTGAATAAGATCCGGTGAAAGCTGGTGGAGTTACATCTGCAGTCCATGTAATAGTTCGTGAAATTGTTGTTGTATTGTTACAAGCATCCCGTGCAGTAAATGTTCTTGTTTGAGACCTAGAGCAAGTGCCTGTTTGTGCTCCATCGCTTGATGTGATTGTTGGAGTACCGCATCCATCCGTAGCGGTGGCTGTTCCTAATGCAGCCGTTATATCTGATGCAGCAGGGTTACATCCTATTGCAACATTCGAATAACTGCCGGTAAAAGTTGGTGGAGTATTATCAACAGTCCAGTTAACTGTTCTCGATATCGTTGCTGTATTACCACATGCATCGGTCACAGTAAAAGTTCTTGTTTGTGATCCGACACAACCTGTTGTTGAAGCAGGACCATCACTTGATGATATTGTTGGAGTGCCACATCCATCAGTTGCTGTTGCTGTTGATAATGCAGCAGTGATGGCTGATGAAAGAGGATTACATCCTAATGTAACAGTTGTATAAGATCCGGTAAATGTTGGTGGAGTATTATCAGTGATATTAATTATTTGATTACATGTATTGCTACAACCATTCCCATCAGTTATTGCTAAAGTCAAAGTATAAGAACCGCAGGTTGAACCTGCATTTACATTGACAGTTTGAGTATTTGATGCTCCCTGAATAGTACCACTTCCACTGATAGACCAGGCATATGAGGTCATGCCCGCTGGTGCGCTGTATGTATTGTTTGAAGCGGGGCAGACATCGGTATTCGGTGTTATTGAACAAGTGGGTAATGCGTTTACGATTAAATTCCTTACTAACGAGCTTGTTTGTGTACAAATTGAAGGATTACCTGGATTATTATTGGGCTGAGTTATCGCAAATACTACTGTCACAGAATATAGGCCGCTTTGTGAGGGAGTGGGATTTGTAATCGTTAAGTTATTTGTTAGTACTCCTGAATAAGCACCGCCATTTGAAAGATTCACTCCATCCTTTCTCCATTGATATGATGAAGGACTTCCGGTTGTACCCGCTAAAAAAGTAACAGTTGTTCCTGCGCAAACAGTAACATTTGTAATTGAAGGAGTAGATGGGGTGGGTGTGATAGTAGTAATGTCATTAATAGTTAATGTTGCCGGTGTGGAAGTAACGTTGCCACAGGCATCCGTAACTACAACTTGATATTGAGTTAGGTTTATATTATTTCCACCAACTCCTATATTTGAAACTAAGATTGATCCAGGGGTTGGATAAGAAACATTTGGGTCACCAACTATATTGGTGAATCCAGCATCAGCTGGTCTTTTTCTTTGCCAGGTATAAGATATTGGCGCCGTACCTCCAGATATTGAAACATCAAATTGAACACTGTTACTATAACAATCTGCTTGAGAAACTGGATTTACAGTAATACTAAGAGGCGCATTTACAGTAACTGAAAAAGCACAAGTGGCGGTATTGCCACATCCATCAGTTATTTGCCATGTTATATTCGAAACCCCTATCCCAAATATTGCTCCGTTCAAAGTAGATCCTGTTGCAGGATTCACAGAGCCTGTTGAAGTATATGTAAACGTTGCTGTACCGGTTGTACACGAAGCATCGTTTGCACCTGTGGCGTCCCATGCATTTGTTGTTTGTGTATGAGTTGTTCCACTCGATAAACAAACGGTTTGATTTGGGACGCAATTTATCGTTGGCGCTAAAATATTTTCTTCTTCTAGAACAATCGGCTTTTTTACAACACTAATTTTCGGTGATTTGTTTTTTTGCAGTGCACTATCTTTTGCAACTGAAACTTTTTGAGGAGAAAATATTTTTTTGAAAAAATTATTTGGAACAGTTTGACCGATCAGCAAAGCACCAAATGCCATTACAAGCATGACAATAAAAATTCCTTTCCTTCTTTTTAGAAAATTTTTAAAGGAATGTTTAGATAAAGGTTTAATATTTCTCAACACACCAGCCAATTTCTCTTTTTATAAACTGTTGTTCATAAAAGCCTCATGGATAAGGATCGATCACAAAAAAATTTTACTTACGCCAATGACGCTTCATTTATTTATTCTAATCAGAACCGGAGCAGAAAGGATTTTCAAAAGAGGGTATTTCGGAAAAGGATGGGCAGCATTTTATGCTGACATATTGATTCTATAGTTGTGTGAAGAATTTTATTTCCGCTGAACTAACGGGAAATAAAAAAGAATGAGATCTTTTGAGTAAAAATTTTGAACTTTCATGTCGCCGATTTTTATGGTTAATAAACTCGGCTTCGCACAGTCATTGGTTTCAACTTAGGTTCTTAATAGACAGGATTTTAAGCAAGAATTTAAATCTACAAAGATTATCGGGTTTTTTCGAATTTAAAGGCCGTTATTTCACCCCCTTTTATTAGTTATAACAGTAAAAACCCTATGCCGGTTCTTTTCATTTGTTTTATATGAGAAAACGAAGGATAGTTTTTCTTGGAAGATATTGTGACTCAGTGCACTTTAGATTTTTGATGAGAAGAGATCATCTCCTATTTTTGCAGCCCATAATTTAAGTTATACGGGTTTGGGGGTTTAGCTCAGCTGGCTAGAGCGTTTGCATGGCATGCAAAAGGTCACCGGTTCGACTCCGGTAACCTCCACAACTTACCAGGCCCGCAGATCTGCGGGCCCTTTATTTGGATCGGCTGAAACATGTCTTTCTTGTAGAACTAAGTCCACAAATCTTATACAATACATTCCAAATAATGAAAAATAAGATTCGATTCCAACAACTATACACTAGTGTAAAACATTTTTTAAAAAACAAAAAAGCACCGGCATGATTTTTATCATAAATCCGTTTGATTAGTTGTTTTACTATTTTGAAGATTGAAGTCAATCCTTAGATTTGTGTAGTATTAGTAGCTAATCCGTTAAGACTTTGAAACTTTTAATACCTATACTAGCCATTTTGTTTTCTTCTTTTGTGAAAACATCAGAGCCATCAACCGAAAAGGTTTGTGGTGTGTGGAAAGGATATTTTGGAACAGAAAGTGAGATCAGTTCTATCACCATTAAGATCAATCCCCAAAACAAGGCTGAGATATTTTGCAACTTTAATGAAGCTTGTCTCAAAACGAGTGGTACTTATAAACTTATCGGCGATTCTGCAATAGTTATCTCATGTATTCTTGCAGAAAAAAAATCTTCAGAAGTGATCTTATACGGTAATCTTAACCGGTCGACCAGTTTTATAGATGGTCAATGGGATGGCGATGGCAGTGAAGGCGGATGTTTTTATTTGCAAAAGCAGTTTGTTCAACCCAATCTTTAGTTTTTTTTCTCAAGACTCCTTTGCTTACCTTTTCACTTGATGAGGGGAGATAATCCGTGATAAATAAAACAACAGGATGACCATAAAAGCAGTCTTGAAAAAAACTAACTGTATGAAAAGACTCTTTCCTTTCTTCGTTATTCTTTTATTATCACAATTATTACAGGCGCAAAAACCTTGCAGTCGCCCACAGTTCCGACAATTCGATTTTTGGATCGGTGAATGGGACGTCTTTGCTACAAATGGAAAAAAAGCCGGCGACAGTAAAATAAGTTTGATACTTGACAGTTGCATTATTCTTGAAGAATGGACAAGTGCAGGCATGTTCAATGGGATACGCTATGCGGGCAAAAGCTTTAATACATGGAACATTAATTTGCAACAATGGCAACAGACCTGGGTAGATAATGCGGGTAGTTCAACAGCTTATACAAAGGGAAAATTTGAGAATAAAGCGATAGTCTTTAGCACGGATCCCTTTCCATTTTCAAAAGATACTATTGCAACTCGTCGCCTAACCTTTTTTGATCTTGGTGTTGATAAAGTAAGACAGCTCGCAGAGATAACAAAAGACAAAGGCACTACATGGGTTACAGAATATGATCTTGAATACAGAAGAAAGAAATGAATAGGGTTTTAATAATAATAGCTGCTTTATTTTTTACAAGTTGTAGCGAGCAAGGCAATAAATATTTTACCGGTACAATTGAGTATGCATATACCTATACCAGTGATTCACTGAATGCAGATTCGCTTGCAAGAACAAGACCATCTAAAAGCATCCTTCGATATGATATTCTGGATTATCAAAGTAAGTTCATTACGAACAATGATACCACTATCAACTATTATTCAGGCACTCTTAATAAATGTCTAATAGGAACAAACGGCTCGAAAAATTTTGAATGTGCGGACTATAGTTCTTTTACAGATTCTGTGCTTTCGTATAAAATTTATAACACTGATGAAAAAATTCTTGGTTATAGTTGCAGGATCCTTGAAGTACAGAAAAAGAATTCATGGCTGCAATATTATGTAAGCAATGATCTGAGAATAGCATCGGCTACTTATCGCAAGCATGTTTCATATAACTGGGATTTTTATGGAGATAAAGCCAATGGTGGTTTGATATTAAGATCTGAGCATCGCTTTAAATATTTTACAATGAAAGGAATTGCGACTGCTATTGAAATGAAACCGGCTGATTTTAAAGCATTGGAAATTAGCGAAGATCTTTTTCCGCAATTTTGTAAATAACGTTAAGTTACCTCGGGATTCCGATTTGGAAGAGCAATAACCGTGATAGGCGGCGGCTGTTACAATCTTTTTTTTACTGACCTTTAGAAATGATGATTTAACAAAGCAAAACTACTATTATGAAAAAGATCTCTACTGCGATCATTATATTGTTCGCAATTAATCAATTGTCAATTGCACAGATGGATCTTCCGCCAAGCGGAGGTAATCCACGGGCAACTATTTCTGAAGAAGTTGGCATTACAAGTATTACCATAAAATATTCACGTCCCGATGTAAATGGAAGAGAAGGAAAGATCTGGGGCGATGGCAAGCTTGTCACTTATGGATTTACATCGACAAATTTAAACACGAATCAGAATACACAACCGTGGCGTGCCGGTGCAAATGAAAATACTATAATAACTTTTGAACATGATGTGAAGGTGGAAGGACAACCAATAAAAGCCGGTACTTATGGTTTGCACATGGCTGTTTATTCTGACAAGGTGACGATCATTTTTTCCAATCAATCCGACTCATGGGGAAGTTTTTTTTATGACCCAAAATATGATGCACTACGTGTCGATGTAAAGCCAGTTGCGCTGGACAAAAGTGTGGAATGGTTAAAATATGAGTTCATCGAGCAAAGAGAAAAATACTGCGTTATCGCATTGCAATGGGAAAAATTATCTATTCCATTCAGAGTGGATGTGGACGTTGACAATATAGTATTGGCAAGAATGAGGGACCAGGTAACCGGTCAGCGTGGATTCAATGCATTTAATCTTGTAGCGGCAGCCAATTATTTTATAAACAAAAAGATCAACCTGGATGATGCTCTTGCATGGGCACAAAGAGGGGCGCTGACAAAATCCTGGGCGACATTAAGCACATTGGGAAACGCATATACAGCAATGAATAAATTTAAAGAGGCTGACTCAACTATGAATGAAGCATTGGTATTTGCAAATGCAAATCAATATGTAAATTATAGTCGTTCATTGATCACCGCAAAAAGACTGGAGAGGGCGCAGGAAGTCTTTGATGCTGCTCAAAAGAAATTTGGGGATACATATGCTGTAAATTCTGGTTATATGTCATTGTATTCAGCAAAAGGAGATTATAAGAAAGCGTTGGATTATGCTAACAAAGCATTGGTACAGGCACCAAATGATGCAGCTAAAACAGCCCTTAACGGAAACATTGCAAAACTGAAAGAAGGAAAAGATATTAATGTTCAATAACTACTTCAGCCATGAAAAAATTAATAAGCTTATGTTTCGTTGTGAGCTTATTTTTTCTAAGCTTCACAGTCTTAGAAAAAAATAAAATAAACTATGTCTGCACTCCCTGCGGTGCTGATTGTGATAAGACAGTTTATTCCGGACCCGGCACTTGCAGTCATTGCAATATGAAGCTTGTTGACAAATCGACGATAGTTCATAAGGATATTCAACCCGATAAAATGTGTTCACTTAATGAGAAGGATATAATTTTTCTTGATGTTCGTACGCCTGCAGAATTCAATGGTACTGCTAACGAAAAGTTTGGTGCAATAAAAAATGCGATCAATATACCTGTGCAGGAGTTAGAGAAAAAAATGAATGAACTTGAGAAATATAAAGACAAAGAGATCATTGTTTATTGTTCTCATAGTCATCGCAGTCCGAGGGCCAGTTATATGCTTACGCAAAATGGGTTTAAGCATGTAACCAATATGCTCGGCGGCATGAGTGTTTGGAAAGATCTTGTAAAACAAAACGATTGCAATGAAAGACTGTATAAAGTTCAGTAAGATCCTTTTGATACAATTTTTACATTTATCGACAGTTGCCGTTTATGCCCAGCAAAGTATGGCACCGGGAAAAAGGGCACATCATGCATTGGTTTATGATGAATCAAAAAAAATCGTAATGCTTTTTGGAGGCAGTACTCCTGTTGATGATAATTCAGCTATTTTTTTAAATGATGCATGGAGCTATAATGGTAAATGGACATCAATTGGCGAAGCTGGTGATAAAAGAAGTGGTATCGGTTTGGCTTTCGATTCAAAAAGAAAAAAAATATTTTCATTCGGTGGCTTTACAGGTGAAAGTAGCTCTGAATTACGTGTATGGGAAAATAATAATTGGAAAAAAATTTCTGAGATACCCGGAGCCTCAGCAGCTGAACCCGGATTTGTTTATGATTCGCAGCGTGACAAGTTAGTTACATTTGGAGGAAGCCCGGGTATGCGAAAGGTAAACAGTGATACATGGGAATGGAATGGAAACGAATGGGAAAAATTTGAAGGCACGAATCCTGAAGGCAGACAGGCATTTGTAATGATATATGATGAAGCAAGAAAGAAAACTGTTGTGTTTGGGGGTTTGGGCACCACACCCGGAACAATGTTGGACGATACCTGGGAATTTGATGGTAAGGCCTGGCAAAAGATCGTTGTCACAGGTCCCACAGCAAGAGCCTCTTCAGGCTATGCATATGATAGCGATAAGAAATTATTGATCATCTTTGGAGGGATGACAAAAAATGGTTCTTTGAATGATACATGGAGTTATGATGGAAAAGAATGGAAGTTACTATCAACCGAAGGACCTCAAAAAAGATCGATGGGCTATCTCGCTTATGACAAGGAAAGAAAAAAAATCGTGATGTTTGGCGGCCGTCTTGGGTGGCCCAATGATGCCGGCGATACATGGGAATGGGACGGAACAAAATGGACAGAAATAAAACTCTGATTTTTTAATACAACCAAAACAAATAAAATGAACAATGCAATCAGTTGGTTTGAGATCGGCACTACAGATCTTGACAGGGCCACTAAATTTTATGAAACGATCTTCAGCGTTAAACTTAACCCGCTTGACCTTGAGAATATAAAAATGCGAATGTTCCCGCTGGATGATATGATGAACGGAGTTGGTGGCGCATTAGTATTTACCAATGGTTTTCATAAGCCGTCTTCCACTGATGGGCCGTTGATCTACCTGAATGGGAATCCTGATGTACAAAATGTATTGGATAAAGTAGAAGCAGCCGGCGGAAAGATCATGGTGCCAAAACAAGAGATCAGTCCTGAGTATGGATATATGGCAGTGATCATTGATACAGAAGGGAATCGAATCGGTCTACATTCAGTGCCAACACAATATTTAAAATAAGATTATGGCAGACTTTGATTGGAGCCAATTCGCGGTTCGCATTAATGTAAAAGCATCAACAGAAAAATTGTATTGGTGTTGGGCAACAAAAGCCGGTATCGAGTTTTGGTTCCTAAGGAGATCAGATTACAAAAAACCGGATGGTGTTTTGTATGACTGCAATGATCTTGTAAAAAAAGGAGACAAGTATTCATGGTGGTGGCATGGTTATCCGGATGAAGTTGTTGAACATGGTGAAATATTAGATTGTAACGGAAAAGATCTTTTCAAATTCAAATTTGGTGGTGCGGGTAATTGTACTGTCAGGATCTATGAAGAAGAAGGAGAACATATTGTTGAATTGTTACAAGATGAAATTCCTACAGACGAGAAAGGAAAGCAAAATTGGCATATAGGATGTAAAACAGGTTGGACATTTTATATGGCCAACCTGAAATCAATGCTGGAAGGTGGAATTGATCTACGAAACAAAAATGAGAATATACAAAATGTGATCACTGCTTAATTATATATGGCCTACAACGAAAAACTTGCGGATATGACAAGAGAGCTGATCTCTCAAACACATAAAAATGTGGAGGAGAAAGCTATGTTTGGCGGTTTGTGTTTTATGGTAAATGATAAAATGTGTGTTGGCGTGGAGAAAGAAAGATTGATGGTAAGACTCGATCCCGCAAAGTATGAGGAGGTGATGGAAAAAGAAGGATGCAAGCCAATGGATTTTACTGGCAAGGTGATGAAAGGATTTGTATTTGTAGATGCAGATGTGCTGAACACAAAAAAGAAACTTGAATATTGGATAGAGCTTGCCTTAGATTATAACAAAATTGCAAAAGCTAGTAAGAAGAAATCTCCAAAGAAAAAGAAATGAAATACAGTCTTGAAAAGTCATTTCAAATATTAGAAAGAACACCATCTGTTCTGAAAACATTACTCAGCGATCTTGATGATGGGTGGGTGATGAATAATGAAGGACCTGAAACTTTTTCTCCTTATGATGTGGTAGGTCATTTAATTCATGGAGAAAAAACGGATTGGGCAGCAAGAACAAAGATCATTTTAGAATTTGGATTATCTAAAACATTTGTTCCCTGGGATCGTTTTGCTCAATATGAAGAAAGCAAAGGAAAAACATTGCAACAGTTACTGGATGAATTTGAGAAAGTGAGAAAAGACAATGTTGCGTGGCTGAAGTCTTTGAAATTAACGGAAAATGATCTCGATAAAAAAGGAATGCATCCAAAATTGGGCGAAGTGACATTAAGAAATTTATTGGCTACATGGGTAGTGCATGATCTGACACATATTGCGCAAATAACAAGAGTGATGGCCAAGCAATACAAAGATGAAATGGGTCCCTGGCCGGAATTTTTCAGGATACTTAGTTTTTAATTTTTATAATAAAGCTCTTCACCACAAACCAAACCACCATGCTTTTTAGTTTTTCATTCTGGATATGGGGCGCCATCATTACTCAAATACTTACAGCTTGTGCACATTCTTTAAGTTTTATAGCAAAGCAAAAACCTGCCAATGATACGGAGAAGCAAATGCTGGATCTTATGGGTAACTATAAAATGAATATGGGAGGAGGTATTCACCGCAGTTTTAAAAGTATATTTATTGGTGTTAGTATATGTTATACGTTCATTTATATTTTTGGAGCTATGCTGAATTGGTTTTTCTTAAAACCCCAAACTGAAACAGAAATATGGAAAGGCTTATTGCTCATCCAATTGATCATATTTGGAATTGTTTTATTCTTCCAGGCCAGGTTTACATTCTGGCCACCGATAATTGTTTCGGGATTGGTTTTTCTTTTCCTTTTAGGTTCTTATCTTTCTGTATCATTATAAAACCTTAAACTATGCAATCAAAAGCTACTACAGTTGATGCTTATATGACAGAAGTGCCGGAAGAAAGGCAAAAAGCTTTTAATAAGTTACGGTCTGTCATAAAAAAGAACATACCTAAAGGTTTCAAAGAAACAATGGGTTATGGAATGATGGGATGGTGTGTACCTCATTCTATCTATCCGGCAGGTTATCATTGCAACCCCAAAGATCCTCTTCCTTTCATGGGCATGGCATCACAAAAACATTTTATTGCTGTTTATCATATGGGTGTATATGCTGATCCCAAACTGCTTAAATGGTTCAGGGAAGCACATGCAAAAGCATCTCCGAAAAAATTGGACATGGGTAAAAGTTGTATCCGTTATAAAAAGCCGGATGATATTCCTTTTGATTTGATCGGTGAGCTGGCATCAAAGATCACCGTTGATGAATGGATCGCTATGTATGAAAAAAATTTAAAAAGATGAACATCATAAAATAGACCATAGATGGTTTTTGAGGTACATATTCCTGCATATCCACTGAATCAGTTCATAGAAAGTTTTATCTATTACCGTGACTATAATCCTGTTCATTCAGTTGACAGGTTTTTACCGGATGGCAATATCAATGTTGTTATCGATCTTACTGACTATCCAAAGTATATTTATGATAATGACACCTTGAAAGAGATACAAGCTTGCAAGAATGTTTGGTTTTCCGGTATCCGTAATCATTATATCACCATTCCTTCCGGCAAGGATAGTGAAATGTTCATCATTAATTTTGTGAAAGGAATGGCATATCCATTTGTACAAATGCCTTTGCATGAATTGACAGATAGTGTAGTAGATGGCGATCTTGTATTAACTCCTGAAATTATGGATCTGCGTGAAATGATATTGGCAGCTCCTATGATCAGCCAGAAATTTATAACTGTTGAAGGTTTCCTTCTTAAAAAATTTATCAGGAAATTGGTCGTAAATCCTTTTATAAATTTTGCAGTAAATAAGATCATCCGGGCGCCGGATAATATCTCTATCGAACATATTTCAACAAAAGTTGGTTTTTCACAAAAGCATTTGATAAAACTATTTAAGGATAATGTGGGAGTTACACCAAAAGGTTTTTTAAAGATCATTCGCTTCCAGAAAGCCATCAATGAAATTTCGGTTTCCAAATGCCCTAACTGGATCAGCATTGCATTGGAAAGTGGTTACTATGACCAGGCACATTTTATAAATGATTTCAAGACATTTTCTGGGTTTACTCCCAACCAGTATATGCAAAAGAATTATGATCATCTGAATTATATCCCCGTGGGGTAGGTAAATTTTTTCCAATACCATATCATTTAGTTGGGCTTTATTCGCTAAAAATATGATATGGAAAATATTCACATCAATCACCTCGCAGTCATCGTTTGTGCTTTTGCAAATCTTGCCCTGGGAGCACTTTGGTATTCACCGGTTCTTTTTTATAGTGCATGGAAAAAAGAAAATGATCTTTCTGATGAGCGGCTTAAAAAATTAAACCCGGCAAAAACTTATGGACTAAGTTTTCTCTTTTCACTACTCATCAGTTATAACCTGGCTTTCTTTTTAGGCGATGCTAAAACGGACCTGGTATGGGGAGCTACAGCAGGTTTTTTAACCGGGTTTGGTTTTTGTGCTTTGATCTTTGCCATCATTGCACTGTTTGAATTGCGTTCATGGAAATATATATTCATTAACGGCGGATACATCATCGTATATTTTACTATCATTGGTCTAATACTGGGCAGCTGGAGATAGTTGTTATGATCAGGACATCTGCAGAATTTGAAAAAGATTTTATTTCAACAACCAAAGCACAAACCGGTAAAACGCTAGATCAGTGGATAGATATTTTAAAGCGATCAGGTATATCAAAGAAAGAATACATTATTGGCTGGTTGAAACTGGAATATGGATTGCATCATTTACAGGCAGGGTTGCTAACTGGTTTATATTTGAATAATGGAAAACCTGTTTACCTGGACAGGAATAGATTATTAGAAGATCAATTCAGCCATTGCAAAAGAACAAGACCATTGTTTGATTCTATTGCTAAAAAAATACTTAGCCAGTTTGATGACGCTAAGCTCATACCAAAAAAAAATTATCTTTCATTTGCAGGCATCAGGGAATTTGCCGCAATAGATGTAAAACTGAATACAGTAAGGCTTGGAATGGATCTTGGTGATCTTGAGTTTACAAATGATCTGAAACCTTCGAAAATAAAAAGTGTTAGTTCGAGAATTTCACACATGACCATTATTTCAGCAGTAGAACAATTTGATGAAATAACAGATCGACAATTAAGATTGTCGTATTACAGAACGCATGATTATTGAAATGAGCACAAAAACGAACAGGTAAATTTTTTACAATGCAGGGAAAATAGTTTTCGATAATTTGCCCGCAATAAAACAACAATTATGAGTGAATCTTTGAACAAAGCGTATGCGACGCAGATCGCTAACATTGAAAAAAACACAGGTAAAAAATTAAATGAATGGATCGCCATTGTAAATAAATCAGGGTTTGCCAAACATGGCGAACTGGTTAATTTCTTAAAAGAAAAACATGGATTCACCCATGGCAACGCAAATATGGTGGTTCATTATGCAAAACAATCTCATGCTGGTGCAGCGGAGAACGACACCGATTGGATCGCCGAACAATACAAAGGCAAAGAAAATTTGAAGCCATGGTATGATAAGATCATGAACGAGATCAACAAGTTTGGAAAAGATATTGAAGTAGCTCCAAAGAAAGCGTATATGAGTTTGAGAAGAAAAAAGCAGTTTGCTATTCTGCAACCTTCAACAAAAGACAGGTTTGATGTTGGTTTGAACATAAAAGGTATTACACCTTCAGGAATTGTAGAAGATGGAAGTAAATGGAATGCAATGTGTACTCATCGCATTAAAGTGACAGATGAGAAGATGATCAATAAAGAACTGATCGAATGGATCAAAAGATCTTATGACCAGGCAGGATAAACCAGGATTTTCAGGATTTAAAAATGGATTATGAAAAAAATAATATTTGCAGTTTTATTAATTATTTCTTTTCATGGCTTTGCCCAACAAAAATATAAGATCGTTTATAATGTATTACATGATACGGCCACGGGTAATTACGAGGTGTATATAATGAATATGGATGGAAGCGATCAAAAAAATATCAGCCGTTACTCAGGGCTCGATTGGGTATATCGTACTTACAAAGACAAAATATATTTTGTAAGTGACAGGGATACGTCATGTAAACGTTGCTATAAGTTGTACGAAATGGATCAGGAAGGAAATAATATTCGAAAGATAAGTGATCTCGTTTTGGAAGATAGCTGGATGGATGTTCGGAAAAATGGAAAAGAGATGATCGTTTCGGCAAGAATAGGGAGAGAGATCAGAACACAGCTATTTCTGCTGAATTTGGAAAATGGTTCATATATACAGTTGACAAAAGATACTTCTGCTTATCATTCTGACCCGGTTTTCTCTCCCGATGGAAATCAAATAGCTTTTCGTTATCGTACGGAAAGACGAAACAGGTTTGCTAAAACTGAGATCTATATGATGAATGATGATGGAAGCGGCATGAAACAACTTACACATTATCCTTTGGATGATACTACCAACAAGTCCGGCGAATACCATGCTGGTCCACCGCGATGGAATTCAAAAGATAATTTCATAAGTTTCATGTCATTTCAAAAAAGCAAATATGAGGTTTATGGAATTACTATTGATGGAAAAAAACAATGGAAGATCACGAACACTGAAGGCAAAGAAGCCGGGTGGCATGATTGGACACCGGATGGTAAATGGATGGTAGTGGATATTTCTGTACCTGGAAAAAAGATATATGATATTTATTTGATGGATAACGGGTCGAAAAAACTTATCCCGTTAGCAGCTACCTGGAAATATGAGCAGGCTCCTTCTTTTGTTGAAATAAAAAAATAGGCAGGGTATTTGGCAACATTACCGTTCGTCATAAATAGCTTTTCTTTACGGGATAAGTAAGTTTACCTTTCTGAAAATTATTTTCAATAAATAGCTATTTATGAGAAAAATGTTTTTATTAGCAGTTGCATTTATTCTTGCAGCAACACTTCATTCGCAGCAAAATATTATAGTCTCTCCTCAATGGCTCAACGATAACATGAATGACCCTTCACTTGTCATTGTCCAACCTAGCTTTTTAAAAATGGATTACGACAATGAACATATCAAAGGGGCAAGATATTTATGGCCTGATTGGTTGACTGCAAACTCGCCGGAAGGAACTTATAACCCACCGGATCCCAAAGTGGCAACGAAAATTTTGCAGGAACTTGGAATCAATAAAGATTCCAAAATTGTTTTATGTCATGCTTTTGGTGATGTAAGCATTACTGCGAGAATGTTTATCACATTGGAGAATCTTGGATTGAGAGATCATGTTTATTATTTGAACGGAGGATTGGTGGCATGGAAAAAAGCAGGCTTTCCCGTTACCAAGGAATTGCCCAAAATAAAAAAAGGAAATTTTGTAGCAACTGGCTCTGCTCCTTTACTTGTTGATAAAGATTATGTGTTGAATTCCTTAAAAAATAAATCAGCGGAAGTGGTAGATGCACGCATGAAAAGATTTTATGATGGCGACCCGACAGGTAATCCAAGAGATGGACATATTACAGGGGCTTTGAATCTTGCTTATACTGATATGATAGATGCGTCAAATAATATCAAACCTACTGATTCATTATTAAAAAATTTCCAGGCTGTATTGCCTGATAAGAGCAAAGAAGTCGTCACCTACTGCTTCATCGGGCAAACTGCCAGTGTTATTTATCTTACTGGTCGTGCACTCGGCTATAATGTAAAAGTATATGACGGATCTATGCAGGAGTGGAGTCGAATGCCTGAATTACCGATGGAAAAAACAAAGAAGGATTAATTTTATACCTCCATTACCAAATGCTTACTCAATCAACTGTCATAATTAAAAAACCAATAAAAGAGGTCTGGACTTTTTTTAAAGATCCAGGTAACCTCAAACTTTGGTTAGGTGGTTTTCAGAGAGTAGAGCATATAAGTGGAACGCCGGGAACGGTTGGTGCGAAAGCAAAACATTATTTTCTTGAAAAAGGAAAAGAACTGGTGCTTGATGAAGAGATCATTGAAGAGATCCCAGAAAAAAAATTTGTCGGCACACTTGATTCATCAATGATGGTGAATACGATAACAAATTATTTTAATGACCTGGGGAATGGGCAAACGGAATATTCACTTTCATCGGATGTACAATTCAAAGGCTTTTTATGGAAGCAAATGGGTCCATTGATGAAGGGTGAGTTTAAAAAACGCCAGGAAAAAGATCTTAAAACTTTAAAAGAAGTGCTGGAAAATAAATAGGCCAGTTATTTGCATTTACTTTTTTCTTTTAAATGTTCCTTCCATAAATTTTATTTCCTTTCCATCAGGCCCATCACCATACATGGTTAATGTATAAGTGTTATTATCTACCACCCTAAGTACTTCACGTATATTCATGTCTTTCCCATTTGAGGGATTCGTTTGTGTCCCTTTCAGGTTAAGTGTTTTTGATGCGGCATCATAATCACCGGTCAAATAAGTAGTGCCCGAACTAACATTATCAACCCATGTCATCACAAATTTCTTTTTAGCATTATCAAAACCACTCCAGCTTCGTCCTTCAAATGGCATACCCATCATTTCGCCGGTGATCTTTGCTTCCTGGTATAGTCCATTTAACATCATTGAATAAGTCTGTATGAGTTTTGATGTATCGGGCTTTGCCGGATTCATATAACTAACGGCATTTGCTTCCCATACTCCTTCAAAACTCGCAAGCCATTTATGCATTGCACCAGGAGTTACAAAATCCATGTAAGCTTTCATCTCATCAGCGGTCTGTGCATGATTTTTATCTGGAGTAAGTAGCAGGATCGTGCAGATAATTGTGATCATCCTTTTCATAATAATAAGTTTTGAAAGAAGAAGGTACAAATTCTTTACTATTCATTAATGTGATAAATGCTTTGAATTTTACAAATGAAAATCCCCGGACATTGGTCCAGGGATTTCAATAATATTTATCTCCAATTATTTTTTCCTTGTGAGCTTTATTTCCATTGTTTTAAATGGTTTTCCAGTTTTTGGATCAGGGCCAAACATTTCCATCTTTTGATTGTTATCGTCTATTATCGTATAGATTTCTTTAAAGTCGCATTCTCTGCCGGAACCGGGGTCGATCATTTTGCCTGTCAGCGTTGTGGATTTAGTGGCATCATCCCATGGCCCTTCCATTTTCATGATCCCTGTTCCCATATTATCGATCCAGGTACTCATAAATACTTTTTTATGATTATCATAGGCAGTTGTGCTCATGCCATTAAATGGCATCCCCATCATGTTTCCTTTAGCTTCTGAAACCTGGTAACGGCCATCCATGATCATTTTGTTTACCATCGTCATTGCGCTGGTCATAGGAGGTGCGTCACTAGCCATCCACATTGTTACTTCACCATTCCATGTTCCATTTGATTTAGCAAGCATTTGATGCGGTTCGCCGGGAGTTGCATACGCCATGTAATTTTTCATAGCGGTAGCGGAATCAACAGCAACCCAGGGTTCTTCTGCAGGTTTTGATTCAGCAGTGGCTGAAGTTGTTGGTTCAGCCTTCATAGCTTCATCAGGTTTTTTTTCATCACTGCAGGAAGCCAATAAAAAAGCTGCTGCACAGATGGTCAAGGTTATTCGTTTCATAAAAAAAATTTTTTGGACGAAAAAGGTACAACTTCTTCTGAATTCATAAATGTTTTTTATAGGCAAAGTTTTGAACAATAAAACCTTGTTTCCTGTATTAATGTAACTTTGAGGCGAAAATTATGGGAGTCTTAAAACAAATCGCAGAATATCTCTACCTCCGCAAGCCCGATCCAAACCGGCCAAAATCACTTTTTGTAAAATACATGCATGGCATCAACCGTATTAGCCTTCTCATTTTTATTCTTTGTCTTATCATTCTTGCGATCAAATTACTTTCCTGATGTAAAACTGTGAATTAGTTGAGCGGCCCGGGCAGATGCATTCCCTTTTTCACTTAAAAGATTTTTCAGAGCAGCATAATCTTTTTTCAATTGAATAACTCGGTTCTCATTCGTTACTAATTCGTGTAATTCGTGTTCAAGATTTTTTACATTCATATCATGCTGTATCAATTCTTTTACCACCAATTTATTCATGATAAGATTTACGAGAGAAATATATTTTACTTTGATCACACGTTTAGCGATTTGGTAGGAAATAGATGACCCTTTATAGCAAACGACTTCAGCCACTCCAAACAAGGCAGTTTCAAGAGTAGCTGTTCCTGATGTTACCAATGCAGCTTTTGCTTGCATCAACAGCTCATAAGTTTTACCTGATACGGCGCTTACATTATTATATGGACTCAATAAAGAAGAATAAAAAATATCATCAACACCCGGTGCTTTTGCTACAATGAATTGATAAGAAGGAAATGATTTGCTTACTTCCAGCATTACCGGAAGTTTTTTCAATATTTCCTGCTTGCGACTTCCTGGTAGCAATGCAATAATTTCTTTATTGCTTAACTTTTGACCTTTAACTTTTGACTTTTGACTTTCTACCTCTTCAACCAACGGATGACCCACATATTCCACTTCCCAGCCCCATTTATTTTTAAAATAATCTTTTTCAAAAGGAAGGATGACGATCATTTTATCAATGCATTCTTTCATCATCTTCACCCGGTTTTCTTTCCATGCCCATACCTGTGGTGATATATAATAAATGATGCGAAGCCCTTTCTGCTTTGCCCATTTTGCAATGCGAAGATTGAACCCGGGATAGTCAATAAGAATTAATGTATCTGGCTGAAATTGTTCAATATCTTTCTTACAAAACTTTAGATTGTGGAGTATAGTGAAGATATTTTTTATCACTTCCCAAAAACCCATAAAAGCAAGATCACGGTAATGCTTTACAAGCTCTCCGCCTGCCTGTTGCATTTTATCACCACCCCAGCAACGGATCACTGCTGAAGTATCGAACTTCTTTAATTCTTTGATAAGATTGCTGCCATGCAGATCGCCTGATGCTTCGCCTGCTATGATATAATATTTCATGCCGGAACGCAAAATACATCAAAAGCTGAATAACGATAAGGAAGTACAAGAGTGCGAATCTTCCACTGGAAGATTCGAAGGCAACGAAAGCAAAAAAGAATTACTGGCGACGGGTTAAATAAAAACCTTAATGATCAGGATCGCTATACCATAGACAAGGGTTGTTACAAAAACTCCTTTAGCCGTTTTATCGCGGTGCGTATTTATATAAATAGTAAACAAAACAGCGTTTGCCAAAAGACAAAGAGCTCCTATAGATGTGATCAATCCCCTTGTATTAAAAAAATAATCAAGAAACTCTAAAAAGGGATAAGAAGAAAATTTCATAAAATATACAATAATAAGACCCAATACGGGTCCCACCAATCCAAGAACTAATCCAAGCTTAAGGTTATCTCTTTTTAGGATAAATGTTGCCACGATTTTTCAAATTTAGATTTAAGAACGTAATTGGTCATATCAAATTGTACCGGAACAACACTTATATAATTATTAGCTAAAGCCCATACATCGGTATCCTTGCCTTTATCAAAATTTACAAATTCACCGGTGAGCCAAAAATATTTTCGGCCATGCGGATCATGGCGTTCAATAAAATCTTCCTCATATTTTGCATAAGCCTGGCGGCAGACCATAATTCCCTTTATTTCTTCGATCGTTGCCATCGGGATGTTTACATTCAGGATCATATGTTTGTCCTGCTGCTCAGTCAATAATTTTTTGACAATGATGCGTGCATATTTTTTTGCAGGCTCAAAATTTGCTTCAATGCTATAATCAAGAAGTGAAAACCCAACAGATGGAATACTTTCAATGGCTGCTTCAACTGCTGCCGACATAGTGCCGGAATAAATAACATTTATGCTGTGATTGGCACCGTGGTTAATACCGCTTAGGCATAGATCCGGTTTTCGGTGGAGCACCTTATCAACAGCCAGCTTTACACAATCTACGGGTGTACCGGTACATTGATAGGCTTCTATTCCATCAAAGAAATTTACAGGATGCAATCTTAAAGGAGATCCGATCGTGATGGCATGACCCATTCCAGATTGCGGCTTGTCAGGTGCTACTACTATTATTTTTCCAAGGTCCTTTACGGCTTCAACAAGGTTCCTGATCCCCGGTGCTGATACTCCATCATCATTTGTGATAAGGATTACTGGTTTTTCTTTTTTCTTAGCTACAGGTCTTTTTACCGTTGCTTTTGCTGGTTTTTTAGTTTTTGACATAGGTTCTTATTCTAAAAGCAAAAATGTTTTGTTTTTTCCGGCCTGCCAAAAGGAATTCTGTAAAAATGTTTTTTTGATAAACCAAAAAATTTAGTATTTTGCAGCTAACTCAATTAGTTTCTTATGAATATTGCCAATCAAAATCTGAAATACCTGCGCAAACTTCGCGGTTGGACACAACAAGAATTTGCTGACAAACTTCGTATCAAACGATCGCTTATCGGGGCCTATGAAGAAGAAAGAGCAAGGCCCAATCTTGAAGTATTGGAAACTGTCTGTGATATTTTCAAACTTTCCATGGATGATGTTTTAAGAAAAGACCTTAGTGAGAACAAAGGAAATTACCTGGCAAAAAGAAGAGCCATGAAGCTGGCAGGTGGAAGACCGGATATTCCTTTTGTGCCAATGAAGGCTGCCGCCGGTTATTTGAATGGTTATGCTGATCCGGATTATATTGACGAATTGAACACTTTTACATTACCAATGTTATCAGGTGGCAATTACAGGGCATTTGAAATTATGGGGGATTCAATGTTGCCGACGCCAAGCGGATCAATAATAGTAGGTGAAAAGGTGGACACATTGGATGATTTAAAAAATAATTACACCTACATAGTTGTTTCAAGATCTGAAGGAATAGTGTACAAAAGAATTGATAAAAATAACAAGGCTAAGAATAAGCTGACATTGATAAGTGATAATCCTTCATACCAGCCATACAATATCAATTCAGAAGATGTATTGGAACTATGGCAGGCATCAGTGGTTATAAGCCGTGCTGTATCTCAGCAGCGATGGGATATTAATCAATTGGCCAATATTGTTACCAACTTACATCAGCAGGTAAGCACACTCAAAAAGAAAATGAACTAGCTTACCATCAATGGGTTAGCTTTTACCTGGTGTTAGCAATATTACTTATGAGGGCAGAACTTTATGAATTATATTTGCCGTTAGCTAACTACCTAACTGCATGGCTATTGACCGCCTTCTTCTTGTACCCTTGTTAATGGTATTGTCTATCTATGGCTTTTCCCAAACCAGGAGCATGCCTGCAGTTAAAACGGATCATCCTCCTAAAATAGATGGAACTCTTGATGATTCAACATGGCAAACTGCACCTGTAGTAACCGATTTTATTCAAAATTTTCCCAAAGCAGGTGAACTGGCAACAATAAAAACTGAAGTAAGAATTCTTTACGACAACAATGCAATTTATATTGGCGCTTTACTTCATGATGATCCTTCTTTGATAAGAAAACAACTTACAGCCCGGGACCAGGAGCAGCAATCCGATGTAGATTACTTCTCTGTTTTTTTTGATACTTATCATGATAAACAAAACGGCTTTCAATTTCTCGTTACCACTGCAAATGTGCAAACAGATTCAAAATTGTCATCGAGTTTCAGCGGTGATTTTGGCGAATATGGTGACAAAACATGGGATGCTGTTTGGGAAAGCAAAACAAAGATGCTCGACAATGGATGGTCGGTTGAAATGAAAATACCTTACTTCGCTATACGTTTTCCAAACAAAGATCTGCAGGATTGGGGTATGCAATTAATGAGGTTCACAAGAAGAAATAATGAACGCTCCTGCTGGAATTTTTTGGATCCAAATGTCAACGGTTTTCTTAACCAGTTTGGTGATCTTACTGGTCTCAAAGATATTCAACCTCCTTTACGTCTTAGTTTCTCTCCTTATTTATCCGGCGGTGTTAATATTTCTCCTACACCAAGTGGAAATAAGACTGAATGGTTGTCAAGCGGGGGTATGGATGTGAAGTATGGCATAAACGAAAGCTTTACATTGGATGCAACGATCATTCCTGATTTTGGCCAGGTAGTTTCTGATAATGTGGTCAATAATTTAACCCCTTATGAAATCAAGTTCGATGAGAACAGGCCCTTCTTTACTGAAGGCACAGAACTTTTCAATAAGGCGGGATTATTTTATTCACGACGAGTAGGAGAGATGCCCCAAAGATTCAGGTCAGTTCAAAATATTGCCCAGAACAATCCCAATTTAGAGATCATAGAAAACCCTGCGGTAACCAATTTATACAATGCGATCAAATTTTCCGGGCGTACTAAAAGCAAACTAGGGCTCGGGTTTTTTAATGCAATAGGTCAGGAAGAAAGAGCAGTTTTGCGAAATACTACAACCGGTAAAGACACAACGATCGTAACTGAGCCACTTGCTAATTATAATATCATTGTCGTTGACCAGGCTTTAAAGAACAGATCGTATGTAACATTTACAAACACCAATGTAATAAGAGAATATATAAACCGTGATGCAAATGTTTCTGCTTTTGATTTTAGTTTTTTTGATAAGGAAAATAAATTCAATGTTCGTGGTGCGGCACGATATAGCCAGATCTTTGGTGCAACCGACTATGATGGATTTAGCACGAGCCTGCGTGTTGGTAAAGTAAGTGGTAAGGTTCAATATTACTTCCAGAATCTTATTGAATCCGATAAATACGATCCGAATGATCTTGGAATTTTGCCTGCGGCAAATGAAGTTTCTTATACCGGGCAGATCAGTTATAATCAGTTTACCCCAAAAGGAAAATTTCTTAATTATAGTTATAGGCTTACTTCAAGTTATGGATGGCTTTACAAACCTTATGCATATAATTATTTACGTTTAAACGCATCAGCTTTTTGGTTATTTAGAAATTTTTGGGATGTCAGTCTAACCCTTGGCTCATTACCCTTTGGGGAGAATGACTATTTCGTGTTAAACACTCCGGGTCGCTATGCAAAAAGACCGCCTTTCAGTTATCTTGAAGTAGAAGGAAGTAGCGACAGCAGGAAAAAACTTTTTTTCAGTTATAGTCTTCTTGGCTCCGTATTTCATATTCCTGAAGAGCATAATTATTATAGTTATGAATTTGGTCTTCGCTATCGTTTCAGCAATAAGATCTCAATGGAGATATCCAATGAAGGAGAAAGAGAAACAGATTATATTGTTTTTGCAGGCAGGGAATTAAATGGCGAACCAATAATCAGTTTTGTTGACTTTGATGATATCACTACTATTTATTCGGGTGTTTACAACTTTACGCCACGAATGAATTTGACGATGCGGATAAGGCATAACTGGAGTAAAGTAATTTACAAGAGGTTTGCGAATGTTGATGAAAATGGAAAAGATGTGCCACGTTCGTTCATTCCTGACCAGGATGAGAATGTGAACTTCTTTAATCTTGATGCATTTTTTACATGGGATTTCCGTCTCGGCAGCCGTATTGTATTTGGGTGGAAAAATTTTCTTGGCAATAATGAATATGTGGACGGCAGCATGCACACAAAGTATTTCGATAACCTTAAAGAAACAATGGATCTGCGTCATGGAAACGAATTGACACTTCGCTTTATTTACTTCATTGATTTCAATACACTGAAGAAAAAACATTGATCACTGCACTTGCATGATCCCATTTTCAACAATGGCAAAAACATTCTCTCCTTTTTGTGCATTTACAGGTACATAACCTGTAAAGCGGCTGAATGCAGGAAGAATACCAACATTATTTCCAAAATAGAAACAGGGGAATTGCAAAGACTGTCTTCCGCGGCCATGAATGCTGATGCCCGGATGAAGATGTCCTGAAAAAGTATAATGCGATTTATCTTTTATTGATACATCGGCAGGATCATGGCAAAAAGAAAAATGATCAATGTCCAGGCAATCGGTTGTTTCAATTTTCATTTCGCGGTACCAGCTTTCTTCAAGTGTATCATGATTGCCATTAACAAGGATCATCTCTAAGGCATCAAAATCGTTTCTCCACTTTTTAAAGAGATCCATTTCCTTATTTGATTTGCTATGCGAAAGATCACCGGCAATGATCAGTCTTTCAGCTTTAAAAAAAAGTATTTGGCTAAATAACCGCTGCAGATCTTCTTTATAAACATTTTGAGGAACCGGGATCCCGGATTTTCTAAAATGGCCTGTTTTGCCAATATGAAGATCAGCTATGACCAATGTCTTTTGTTTTTCCCAATACAGCACACGGTCGGGACTTAATACAAAATCATTTTCATTGATGGTGTAGGCAACAAGGGCATTCATAAGAAGGAATCAAAAATAGTAATGACAGTTCTATTTTTCTAATTCAAATTGCATTTTTCTTACACGGTCTTCTAGTTTTTCAGAAGAAAGATCTTCCCGCATGCTATCTACTTTTATGGGGAAACAGAAAGGGGTATATTGTTGAGGAAAAGTAAGAATGATCTTTGATCCTTGAATACGGTTCAGCATGTCACGCAATCTTGTTTCTTCCATTTGTTGAGAAAAAACTTCGTTGAAAGATTGTCGCAACAATAAATTATGCGATTCATATTCATTAAAAACATTGAACAATAAAGAAGCTGATGCCTGCAAATGACGGGCCTTCTTTCTTTCTCCCGGCATCCCCTGGAATATCAAGCCGCCTATGGTTGCAATATCGCGGAACTTTCTTTTTGCCATCTCCGTACTGTTCACACTTCGTTGAATGTCTTCAAATAAATTTTCAGAAGAAAACAATTCATACACGTTTGCATCATCCAAAGGGATCGGTTGGTCACTTAATAATTCAAAACCATAATCATTCATAGCAAAAGAAAAAGTGATGGGAGTGATGCGACTGATGCGGTAAGCGAGTATAGCCGCCATTGCTTCATGCACTAATCTTCCTTCAAATGGATAAACAAATAAATGATGACCTTCTTCCGTTTCAATTTGCTCGATCAATAGTTCATTTGCTTTTGGTAAATGAGAAAGTTGTTGCTGCAATTCAAACAATGGTTGAAGCTTTGTAAGCTCAATAGGTTTTTCGTGAAAAGTGTTTTTCACGTTTGACGTCTCACGTCTCACGACATTCAACGTCTCCCTCAGCTTTCTTCCCAAATTTGCACTTAATGGCATACGGCCACCCTGCCAGCTTGGTACAATGGATTTTTTTGCTGCTGACTTCCGCACATAAGCCGTCATATCTTTTGAAGAAACGTATTCCAGTTTTCTTCCTGCTAAAGAAAATACATCACCGGGTGACAAGCGGCTAATGAACCATTCTTCGATCACCCCGATAAAACCTCCATGCAACAATTGTACTTTCATCATTGGCTCGCTGACAATAGTACCAATATGCAGGCGATGACGCATTGCAATTCTTCTTGATACAACCCTGTATACATTATCGATCACTTCCACTTTTTTATATTCATCATATTGTTGCAATGCATTGCCGCCTGAAATGAGATTGTGCAGTATTTGCTGCCATTCAACTTCTGTGATCTCGCTATAACAATAGGTTGATCTTATTTCTTCAAACATCTCATCAGCAACAAACCCGTCTGAAATAGCCAAGGTGCAAAGCCATTGCATCAAAACATCATAGCACAATAACATTGGTACACGACTTTCGATCAGCTCTTCTTTGATCGCAGATTTTAATGCGGCTGCTTCTATCAGTTCAAGAGAGTGTGTTGGTAAAAAATAAATTTTACTAATAGCATCAGGCTGGTGACCGCTGCGACCAGCTCTTTGTAAAAAGCGGGCCACACCTTTTGGCGAGCCAACTTGTATCACCGTTTCAACAGGACGAAAATCAACACCAAGATCAAGCGATGCGGTACATACCACTGCTTTTAATTTTCCTGTATGTAAATTTTCTTCCACCCATTCACGCAATTCTCTTTCTACACTTCCATGATGTAATGCGATCAACCCGGCAAGATCAGGCGATGTATTCAATAGTTGCTGGTACCAGATCTCACTCATGCCGCGGGTATTGATAAAGATGAGTGTGGTCCTGCTTTCATGAATGATCGGGATGATCTTATTAACGAGCTTGATACCAAGATGGCCGGCCCATGGATATTTTTCTATTTCGTCAGGGAAAATGGATTCGATCTCGATCTGTTTTTTCATTTCAGCTTTTACCATCACTCCTTTTTTCTTTAAAGGAGATAAAAGAACTTCACTTGCTTCATCAAGATTTCCAATAGTCGCCGATATTCCCCAAACAGAAAGTTGAGACCGAAAGTCCGGGGTCGGAAAGTCGGAAAGAAAATTTTTGGAGTTAAGTATTTGTTTTTTTTCTTCCGGACTTACAGACTTTCGGTCTTTCTGACTATTAACAATTTTTGCGATCGCCAGCTCAACTTGCACACCTCTCTTGCTTCCCAGCAATTCATGCCATTCATCAACGGCAATGATCTTTAAAGAAGAAAAAATTGATGCATAACCTTTTTGTGCTATTAATAAATGAAGACTTTCCGGCGTGATGAGCAATATCTCCGGCATCTGCGCTTTTTGCTTTGCTCTTTCTGCCGTGGAAGTATCTCCATTTCTTATTCCAACTTTCCATTTAAGATCCAATGCCCCGATCACTTCCTCCATTGCTCTTCCAATATCTGCTGCTAAAGCTCTGAGTGGAGTGATCCATAATAATTGAAGACCGCTATTCTTTATTCTTTTATGATCATCAGGATAACGATTGATAAAATCAATAATGGCTCCGAGAAAAACTGAATAGGTTTTACCACAACCTGTCGGGGCATTGACCAAACCGCTTTCATTATTAATAATGTATTGCCAGCTTTCTTCCTGGAAACGAAATGGCTGCCTGTTTTGTACAGCCATCATTTCTTTTATAATGTTATAACCTTTAGTTTCCTTTAGATCAGGCATACTGCAATTTAAGTAAGGAGATTAGACGTTTATATCAGGGATAGTTCAAAAAAATTCTTCGTTAACTGACCAATAATACAAAAGTTATTTTTTTGTAATCCGAAAACTAATCTTAAATTCAAGATTCGATTAGAATGGCCTTATTTTTTGAAAATTGATCCACTGAAACTTTAGCACCATTCCTCGCTTCCTTTCACCCCTTGATTATCTCGTCCAGCCCCCTGATTACTTCGATTAGTTGATCCCCGGCATTACACAGGGAAAACGAACTGATATTCCTGAATAACCTGCATTAGATTTTGTAAAACTCTGATTGAGCATTTGTAAACTATTGTTTATGCGTAAAAGGTTTACCTGGATGCCTATTCTGCTATGGCATTTGTATAATCTTAAAGATCGCTTGAAAGAGCAACAAGATCTTTTTTATCATGCCCGTGCCCCAGGTTTTATCATTTGCCGGATTTTCAATACCACCAACCATTTTTAAAAATTAAAAAACTTATGTATGAAAAATTTATTTGTTTCGAACTGTTTGCCTCGGCCTGAAGCATCGAAAAAGTTCACTGCCACCACATTTAGGCAATGCTTTGTCATTTTATCAATGTGTTTAATCTTCGCTATTCAAACTAAGGCGCAAGTCACCCCATCTGATTGCGTACAGGGATGTACTTCGAATGATGTTCAAATTCAAAACTCTTACTTATCAAATGCTGCAGGAGTTAAATTAGCGTCCACTTTTGTCTGTCCGCAGAGTGGATCGGCAACTGTTTATCTTACTTTGGAATTGACTACCGGAACTCCCAGGGTAGGAGTATCGATCTTTGCGAATATTAAAGTCCTTGATGCAAATGGCAATCCTACAGGAAGTCCCATTGCATCATTGAGCGAATGTTTTGGGATCGCTTTGAATCAGCCTACTAATAAGGTTACGTTTCAGCAACCATTTAATTGGTCTTGTACAACAGCTATTGCATTAACAGACGTGTTTATTGCATGGGGAACTGGTAATAAAAACTTTTGCACCGGAAGTCCTTTCCAATGCCCGGCCACTCCATCCAAATGCTTTCAATTACCCGGTGGCAGTTTTATTGCCATTGAAACTCCAATTCCTCAAAACAAGACAGTCACGCAATGTTCAGATCAAAATGGAGGCACTACCTCTACTTTCAATTTGAATAATGTAACTGTAACAAATTCTCAAAATGTTACAATTACATGGTGGGATGATTTTACCGGGCCCGCAACATTTTCAAACCAGATCACAACCCTCTCATCCTATTCAACAGCAAACAACACTGTTTATGCAAAAATTACAAGCAATGCTGACAATACAGTGTTTACTATAGCAACTGTGACCCTGGTAGTAAATCAAAAGCCCAATTTGACGATCACTAATCCCGCTGCGGTTTGTTCACCCAATACAGTTAACCTCCAGGCAGCGGCGGTAACCGCAGGAAGTACATTGCCTGCGGGAACAGCATTGACATACTGGACTGATGCGGCAGCGACCACTGCAGTCGCTACTCCAACCGCCGTGGGTTCAGGTACTTATTATATTAAAGCAACAACCAATACTACACCTGCTTGTTCTGATATTAAAGCAGTAGTTGTTACAGTTAATCAAACTCCAGCCAATCCTCAGGTAAATGTCGTTCAACCAACCTGCACAGTTGCTACCGGTACTGTTACCGTCACTTCACCACTTGATGTTGTTGGTGGCGTTGATTATGAATATAGAAACAATGGAGGGACATGGCAGGACGGCGTTTCCTTTACAGTAGCAGCAAGTGCAGCGTATAGCATCGAGGTGAGAAATAAAAATGGCCTATGTATTTCTACCGGTGCAGCATCAGGAGCGATGGGTGCTCAACCACAAACTCCTTCCGTTCCAACGGCAGATGTTACACAGCCTACATGTTCACTGGCAACCGGAACAATAACTGTTAATAACCCGGATGCAACAATAACATATACGTTGACAGGTCCAAGCCCTGCTACCACAACTCAAGCTAACACGACTGGTATTTTCTCGGGCCTTGCACCAGGAACCTATGGGCTTACTGCAACAAAGAATGGATGTACTTCTGGTTCTGCAAGCAAAACGGTGAATCCTTCACTGGCGACACCTTCATTTACCGTATGCCTTGTACAACCAACACTTTGCGCAAGTACAGGTAGTGTTACAGTAAATGCAACAGGTGGAAGCGGGTTTACTTATAAACTTAACGCCAATGCTCCTCAGGCAAGTAATGTATTCAGTAATCTTGCATCAGGATCGGTAAGCAGCATAACAGTAATAAATGGAGATGGCTGTTCGGTTACTGTAAACTGTGCTAATCTTGTTCAATCTTGTCCTGCACCCGGTGCCAGGATCGCTTCTTCACCTGTAGTTGAATCATCCGCGGCAGCAACTACTGTAAAAGCTTATCCAAATCCTTTCAGTGATAAAGTAAAATTTATAGTTACGGCTGCTGAAAGTGGCGAGGGGAACCTGGAGATCTATAATATGATGGGACAAAAAATAAAAACTATTTATTCCGGTCATTTTAATGCGGGTAGCCAAAACTTTGAACTAAGTCTGCCGGCAAAACAGGTGGCAACACTTGTATATGTTTTAAGAATTGGTGGAAAACAAGTGACCGGCAAACTGGTACAGAATAACTAAAGAGCACTAGTCAGAAATAGAGCCACCGTACCAAGATTGCAAATGGGGAGATGTGCGCAAGTCCATCTTCCCATTTTTTTGTTCTGCATAAAAAGCTGGTTAGTAAATCTACTCAGTCATTGCAAATGTTAAAAATCTAATCTACATTAGCGGGCTGAACTTTATTCTGAAAATTCATTCTCCTATCGAATCCGCTCCATATCCACTTTAAAACCTTTTCGTTTTTCTTTTAGCATCGATCATTTTTTTTATCACTTATATACGTAAGATCCATTACCTCCGAAAGACAATTTGATCTGGGATCCACCATCCGCGAAAGCCTGGCCTTATAAAAACTATTGATTTAATCTAAACGGACCACCAATGAAAACAGTGTTACTCATTCTGAGAACAAAACTCTTTTTGTTCGCTTTTCTCTCTATCTGCACTTTTATTTTAGCCAACAACTACATCAAACGCAATGATCCTTTCAAATTCATTGAAGTGAAAGAAGTTGTTATTGCTAAGCCTGAAAATAATGTGATAACAAAAAAGAAAACTGCACGTTCAAAAATGAATATGCAATTGCAGGAAAGTTCTTTAAAGCAAACTGGAGAATTACTTTCAGAAGCTGATGGATCGTTTGAAGCAACTGTAACATCTGATGCACCAGATTATGCGCCAAGATCAACTGCAACTTTTACGGGTTCAGGTTTTGGGCCTAATGAAAATGTTGTGTTGAAAGTAAAAAACCTTACTAAGCCTTGTAATACTGTTTCTGCTGATTCTTCTTATTTGCCCTGGACAGTAACAGCAGATGAGAATGGTGATTTTGTTACAACATGGACAGTTTGTGAGTGTATTGGAGATTCATTGAGGTTAAAGGCAACAGGACAAACATCAGGAATGATTGCTTATGCATATTTTACTGATGCAAATGTTAGGTTTACTACTTCAGGACTACCAGGCGGTATAAATGTTACAGTGACTTTTTCGGTATCCCCCGGAACCGTAACATTTTCAACTTCCGGTAGCGGGACATCCGGTGCTTTTCCGATAACAGGTAGTTTATCGTTTTCTTACCCCGCAACAATTACTAATGGAAGTGATATATATAACTTAGTAAACACTTCTCCAAGCTCCCCTGCTACTGTGCCTTCTACAGGCAACTTTCCAATTACGGGAAATTATCAATTGGCTGGCGGTTCAGGTGGATTAACTGTAACTGCACCTCCATGTGCTCAAGGGGGAACTTTTAGAATCATCTATTCACCAGAGTCAGGATCTGATATAACTGTAACTCAAAACACACCTTTTTCTTTTACTGCAAAAAAGAATACAAATTATACGATCGATTTGATTGCACCAGCTGTGAATGGAATGTCTTATGGTGGCTCGACGACAATTACAGGAACAACTCCAAATACAAACGGCTTCGCAGAAACAGTAACTCTTACATATAACGACGTTACAAAACCGACAGTGGTGGCGCCAACAACAGTTGATCTTGAATGTGCAACTGACCTGCCTGCACCTGTATCAACTATCGCAGCATATAATGCGTTGGGCGGTGCATCGGCAAGTGATAACTGTACACCAACTTCAAGTCTTACCGTTTCATCAACAACTGGTTCATTGGTTGGCACAAATTGTAACGGAACAATAACAAGGACATATACAATTACAGACGGAGTTGGAAATGCGCAAACAATAAACCATGTATTTACCGTAACGGATAATACAGCGCCAACTGCTAATTGTAAGAACTTATCGGTTAATCTTGATAATACAGGTAACGCAACAATAGCAGCTTCGCAAATAGATAATGGAAGTTCTGACCTCTGCGGTAGTGTAACATTATCAGCAAGCAAAACTTCTTTCAATTGTTCAAATCTTGGCGCCAATACTGTAAAACTTACAGTGACCGATGCATGTAATAATACAGCAACATGTAATGCAACTGTAACAGTGAATGATATAATTGCACCAACTCCTCCGGTGATCAACACGGCAACTGGAGAATGTTCAGTTACTGTGACTGCACCAATAGCAACAGATAATTGTGGACCTATAACAGGAACAACAACAGATCCATTGTCATATACAGAACAAGGCACCTTCTATATTACCTGGTCATTCAATGATGGCAATGGCAATACATCAACAGCACAGCAAACAGTAGTGGTAGATGATGTAACAGCGCCGGTAGCACCAGTGATCCCGAATGCAACAGGCGAGTGTTCAGCATCAGCAAGTGCACCAACAGCAACCGATGCATGTGCAGGTCTTATCACGGGAACAACCAGTGATCAGACAACTTTCAATACACAAGGCACCTTCTATATTACCTGGTCATTCAATGATGGTAATGGCAATACATCAACAGCACAGCAAACAGTAGTGGTAGATGATGTAACAGCGCCGGTAACACCAGTGATCGCAAATGCAACAGGAGAGTGTTCAGCATCGGCAAGTGCACCGACCGCAACCGATGCATGTGCAGGTCTTATCACAGGAACAACCAGTGATCAGACAACTTTCAATACACAAGGCACTTTCTATATTACCTGGTCATTCAATGATGGTAATGGCAATACATCAACAGCACAGCAAACAGTAGTGGTAGATGATGTAACAGCGCCGGTAGCACCAGTGATCCCGAATGCAACAGGCGAGTGTTCAGCATCAGCAAGTGCACCGACCGCAACAGATGCATGTGCAGGTCTTATCACAGGAACAACAACAGATCAGACAACCTTCAATACACAAGGCACTTTCTATATTACCTGGTCATTCAATGATGGCAATGGCAATACATCAACAGCACAGCAAACAGTAGTGGTGGATGATGTAACAGCACCGGTAGCACCAGTGATCGCAAATGCAACAGGAGAATGTTCAGCATCAGCTAGTGCACCAACAGCAACAGATGCATGTGCAGGTCTTATCACAGGAACAACAACAGATCAGACAACGTTCAATACACAAGGCACTTTCTATATTACCTGGTCATTCAATGATGGCAATGGCAATACAT
>Ga0315910_10000708_pt1 | contig 32178 bp, 35 predicted proteins | sample EdamamesoilMG_FD_204470 | JGI IMG/M metagenome (GOLD analysis project Ga0315910, IMG submission 204470) | Garden soil microbial communities collected in Santa Monica, California, United States - Edamame soil | ecosystem: Environmental > Terrestrial > Soil > Garden | place: USA: California... | reverse complement strand
GGGATGCACCCGCCCGAACCACTCCTCCGGGGTGTCACCGACGTCGCTGTCGCGGTAGTCGAGCATCGCCTTCCAGCGCGGCCCGTAGTAGACCTTGCCGGAGCGGAGGTCCCAGTCCCAGAGGCCATCGTTGGCCCCCTGCGAGGCGACGGCGTAGCGCTCCTCGCTCTCGCGGAGCGCCTCCTCGGTGCGCTTGCGCTCCGTGACGTCGCGGCACGTGAGCACGACGCCGTCGATGGCGGCGTCGTTCACCAGCGAGTTGGCGCTCGCCTCGAAGACCAGCCAGCTCCCGTCGGCGTGGCGGACCCGCACCTCGGTGCGCGGCATCGGGCCCGGCTTGTCCGCGAGCTGCCGGAACGCGGCGCGCGCCTTCCCGATCTGCGAGGGGTGGACCAGGTGGAAGATGTCGTGCCCCAGGAGCTCGTCCGGGTCGTAGCCGAGCACCCGCTTGATGGAGCCGGAGACGTAGCGGACATTCCCCTCGCCGTCGAGGACGGCGATGACGTCGAGGGCGTTGGCGAGGAGCGACTGGAAGTACTGTTCGCTGGTCTTGAGCGCTTCCTCGGCGCGGAGCTGCTGGGTGATGTCGCGGTACACCCCGATGATCCCGACCTGGCGGCCGTCCACCAGGATGGGGCTGCCGAGGACCGAGACCGCCACCAGGCCGCCGTCCTTGCGCCGCCGCATCGTCTCGCGGCTCACGGTGCGCCCCTTGTGGGCCTGCTCGGTGAGCCGGATCGCCTCGGATTCCCCGGGGGCGATCAGGTCGTCGATGCTCTTCCCCACCGCCTCCGCCGTGGTCCAGCCGAAGAGCCGGGTGAACTCCCCGTTCACCTGGCGGACCACGCTGTCGCCGTCGAGGAGCGCCACCGCTTCGGGGGAGTGCAGCACCAGGTGCTCGAAGTACGCCTTCTCGACCCGGAGGTCCTCCGCCACGGTGCGGTACTCCACCACGAAGCGCCCGATGAAGACCGTGGAGAGGAGTGCGACCACGGAGAGGAGGAGGGCGGCGACATCGAGGGGCAGTCCGAGGCCCCCCGCCACGAAGGTGGTCGGGGTCACGGCGGGGTGCAGCACCAGGTCCAGGGTCAGGAGCGCCAGGAGCAGCGAGAGGACCCCGAGGCGCCAATCCTGCATCCGGCGAAGGAGCAGGACCGACCAAGCCAAGGCGGTCACCCGCAGCAAGAGCGAGGCGAAGACAAGGGTGCTCAGGTCGACCTGGGCGCCGGGCGCATTGTTGGGGGGGTGCCTCAATCTATAGACCTTCGGGGGCAAATGACGAGTCCCGGTGTGTGCCCCCCCTCGCGCGGAACGTCCTACCCCGGGTAGAATCGGTCACTTCCAGCCTCACCCGGAACCACGATGCGCAATCGCTGGGGGACGATCGTCCTCCTCGTGGCGGCCGCCTGTGGCCACGACCTGCCGCCCGAGCCCTCGATAGCGCGGCCGGACTCGATGCCCGACCATAGCACGCCGCCCCGCCTCACCCTGAACCAGCTCTCGGATCTGACCCCCGCGTACAGCATCGACGGGTCGACCCTCTGGTACTCCTGGGAACGGAACGACCAGGCCGACCACGATCTCTGCCTGGGCCTCCTCCCCGTCCGGGGGGGTGCTCGCCTGCGCGAGGCCTGTCCCGTGGCGGCCGGGAGCATCGGCGACTCCGCCAACTGGTTCATCTCCCCCGCCCCGCACCCCGACGGCCGCCGGATGGCCTGGTACCAGCACAGTTCGCTCTACCTGGGCCGCGGCAGCGCCGGCGAGATCGTCCTCGGGACCGTCGACGCACCGGACGACGCGAGCCAGGTGATCGGGCTGCAGCACTTCCCGATCCACACGCCGTCGGGGCGGACGCTGGTGCTCCCGGAACAGCTCCAGTGGGCGGATGACACCACCCTCGTCTTCATCGGCGTGCTGTTCACGACCAACGACACCCTGATCGGCCAGGACTCCATCTACAACGGGCTCGAGGTCAACACCCTGACCCTCACCGGGGACACCGCCATCCTCGGCTCGGTCCCCGGGACCCGGAACGCGAGCGGGGTCGCGGTCGCCCCCGGCCGGGTGATCTACTTCACCATCGACGGCGACTCCACCGTCTATCGCGGCACCCTCGACGATGAGTTCGTGGAGCCGTACGTGACGTTCGATTCCATCGTGCGGGATCCGGTGATGGTGGGGGACACGGTGTACGCCATCGTCGGCGGCGAAGTGACGTGGGGAGAGTACCCCATCGTGGGCTTCCTCCAGCTCGACAAGGGAGGAGAACTCTGGCGGGGCCACGGCGGCGGGGTCCCGTCGCTCGTGAACGGCGACCGGCTCTATCGCCACCCCGCGGTCTCCCCCGACCGCCGCACCATCGCCATCGAAGGCCGGGATCCCGTCACCCGGATCCAGGACATCTACCTGATCGACATCGGCACGCACGCCCCGCTCACCCCCCGCTCCCCCCGGCCCGGGACCGATCGATGACCCGCACTGCCCGCACCACCCTCCTCGCGACCCTCCTCCTCGCGGCGCTCCCGGCCCTCCCGCTGGCGGCGCAGGCGAACGGCGTCATCACCGGGCGGGTGGTCGACGCCACGAGCGGTCGCGGGGTCGCCGACGCGCTGGTCCGGATCGAAGGGACCGGCCAGGGGGTCGCGACCGACACCGGCGGGCGCTTCCGCCTCCGCGAGGTCCGCCCCGGCCGCTGGACCCTGACCGTGCAGCGGATCGGGTACCGCGCCCTCCGCCGCGACAGCGTGATGGTGGCGCCGGGGGAGGTGCTCCGCCTCGAGCTCTCCCTCGCCTCGGTCGCCGTGGAGGTGGAGGGGCTCACCGTGCGCGAGGACCGCGACCCGATCCTCGACCCCCTCGCGCCGGGAGCGATCCAGCGGGTCACCGAGAAGGACTTCCGGAACCTCCCGATCACCACCCTCGATGACGCGCTCGAGCTCTCCGCCGGGACCGTGGACCAGAGCGTCCGCGGCGGGCGTCCGGGGCAGCAGTCGTTCGTGCTCGACGGCGTCGGGGTCAAGAATCAGCTCGACGCTTCCTCCAACAGCGCCGGCGCCTATTTCCCCCCCGACATGCTGCAGGAGGCGTCGCTCATCTCCAACAGCTTCTCGGCCCGCTACGGCTCCGCGATCTCGGGGCTGATCAACGTCACCACCCGCGACGGCACCGACCAGTGGACCGGCCGGGTGGCGTACGAGACCGACCGTCCCTTCCCCGAGGGGTGGGATTACGGCCTCGACCGCGCGGTGGTCGCCGCCTCCGGCCCCCTGTTCGCGGGGATCAAGATGGTCGGCGTGCTCGACTTCAACGGGCGCATCGACGCCGAGCCGGTCGGCGCGCCCCAGCCCACCGACCCGCGCGACCTGCGGCACGACTCCCCGATGCTCCCCTACAACACCGGGGAGATCTACAGCGGCGCCCTCAAGTTCGGCATCCCGATCGCCGGGCACGACGTACGGCTCTTCGCGCTACGCTCGGCGGAACAGCGGCAGCTCTTCGACGCGGCGTACAAGTACGACGGCCGGTGGTCGCCGGTCCGGCGCGTCACCGCCACGGTGCTCACCGGACAGGTGCAGCACACCTTCCTTCGCTCCACCACCAATCCGCTCATCCTCGACGCCCGCTTCGGGTGGTTCGATCGCGAGTTCGTGCGCGGCACCGCGGACACCCCGCTGGAGCAGCGGTTCGGCGCCTTCACCTTCTCGCCCCTTCACATAATCGGCGAGGACATCGCGCGGCGGCAGCGGCCGGAGCTCGACAGCGCCCCCATCCCCGGGATGCTGATGCCGCAATACACGGCGAACAGCCCCTACGGCGTCCCCGCCTACTTCTACGGCACCGGGGGGCGCGGTGAGATCACCTGGAACCGCTACCGTGAGGGGCGGATGCAGCTCGACTTCACCAAGGGGATCGGCCAGGGGGCCGACCTCCTCTTCGGCACCGACATCGCCCGCCAGCAGGTCGAGACCTACCAGCGGGTGCTCGGCCACCTCCCGGTCGGCTTCGCCGACAGCGTCCCCCCCGCCACCGCCAGCACCTTCGATCCCACCGCGCTCGGCGTGTACACCGAGGCGCAACAGCGCTGGGGAGAGCTCGCGCTCACCGCCGGGATCCGGTACGACCGGTTCGATCCGGGTCAGGGACTCGACAGCACCGTCACGGCGCGCGACGCGGTGAGTCCCCGCCTCGCCCTCTCGACGGTGTTCAAGGGGGCGACGCTGGTGGTGAGCTGGGGCCGCTTCTCGCAGGCGCCCGACTACCAGTACCTCGTCGATGCCGCGTTCGACGACACCACCCGCACCGGCCGCTTCCGCGCCGGGAACGCCAACCTGGGCTACGAGAGCGCGACCCAGTACGAGTTCTCGCTCCGCACCCGGCCGTCGCCGGTCACCAACCTGCGGCTCAACGTCTACGTCAAGAAGCTCGACGGGATGATCGCCTCGGTCCCCTTCGGCGCCGATGCCGATTCGTCCGTCTTCGCCAACAGCGACTACGGCTCGGTGTACGGCGGCGAGATCCTCTTCGAGCGCGAGGTGTTCCGCGGTTTCCGCGGCCGGATCAATTACACCTTCCAGGTGGCGCAGGGGAGCGCGTCCGACGCCTTCCGCCAGCGCACCCCGGTGGTCGACCCGGTCAGCGGTGAGCTGATCCCCGCCTCCAGCGACCAGTTCCCCCTCGACTACGACCGGCGGCACTCCCTCATCGGCGTGCTCGAGTACCAGGTGCCCCAGCACCTGCCCCCGGTGCTCCGCGGTCTCGACATGTCGGTGATCGGCCGGTACTTCTCGGGCCTCCCCTACTCCAAGACCACCGCGACCGGCGACACCATCCTCGGTCCCCCCAACAGCTACCGGCTCCCCGCCCAGTACTCGCTCGACGCCCTGTTCCGGAAGGGGTTCGACATCGGCGGCCAGCGGGGGGCGGTCTACCTCGACATGCGGAACATCCTGAACCAGCAGAACGTGGTCGCGCTGCGTCGCGATACCGGGAGCCCCTTCATGACCGAGGACGGGATCCAGGATGCCGCCCTCGCCCGCTACACCGCGCACCCCGAGGCGATCCCCTACGAGTCCCCGCGCTACCGCGCCGAGGCCGACCTCGACCTGAACGGGATGGTGGACGGCTACGACGAGCTCTTCCCCCAGTACCTCGCCGCCACCCGCGACGCCTACCAGCCCACCTTCGCCTACTCCGCCCCGCGCCTGGTCCGGTTCGGCCTCGAACTGAGCTTCTGACGGCGGCGCGGCGGGCTGGACGGGGACCGGCGGAACGACGCCGGTCCCCGTTCCCATTTCGGTCATTAGCTTACCAGCGTGACCCTCCACGTCGTCACCGGCTCGGCCGGCTTCATCGGTTCGCACCTCGCGCACGAGCTGGCGCGGGAGGGACACGACCTCGTCCTCTGCGACCATCCGGCGACCGGCGCCAAGGCCGAGAACGTGGCCGGGCTCGAACCGGTGGCCGAATTCCTCCCGGAACAGCTCTGGAATGGGCGCCGGCTCTCCCTCCCTTCCACACCGGCCGCCGTCTGGCACCTCGGCGCCAACTCCGACACCACAGCGAAGGACTGGGACGAGCTCACGCGGGTCAACATCACCGCCTCGCAGACCCTCTGGCGATGGTGCGCGGAGCACGGGGTGCCGTATTACTACGCGTCGAGTGCCGCGACCTACGGCGACGGCTCGGCGGGGTTCTCCGACCGCACCCGCCCCGGCTCCCTCGCGCCGCTCAACCTGTACGGGAAGAGCAAGAACGAGTTCGACGCCTGGGTGCTGGCCGAGGTGGCGGCCGGGCGCCCTGCCCCGCCACGGTGGGCGGGGTTCAAGTTCTTCAACGTCTACGGCGCCCGCGAAGCCCATAAGGGCCGGATGGCGAGCATCCTCTGGAAGGCGGAGCGGGATATGCAGGCGCTCGGCCGGGTGCAGCTCTTCCAGAGCAACGACCCGACCATCAAGGACGGGGAGCAGCGCCGCGACTTCGTCTGGGTGGGGGAGGTGCTGCAGCAAATGCGCTGGGTGGCCGCTGAGGGCGCGCCGAATGCGATCTACAATGCCGGCACCGGGGTCGCTTCGACCTTCCTGGAGATGATCCACGCCTGGTTCGCGGCGCGGGGCGAGGCGCCGAAGATCGAACTCATCCCGATGCCGCCTGACCTGTCCAAGCAGTACCAGAACTTCACGCAGGCCGATATGTCGACGCTCCGTGACGCCGGGTACACGCTGCCGCCGGTGCTCCCGAGCGAGGGGGTCGCGAAGACCCTGGCCGAGATCCGCGCGTTGAGGAGATGACCCGATGAACATCATCATCTGGGCCCTCGGCACAGGCCTCATCACCGGCGCGGTCTTCGCCACGATCATCCTGGTCGGGAGCCGGCGGCGCGAGGGGGAGCTCCGACAGGCGCTCGAGGCGCGAGACGACGAGTTGCAGGCGGCCCGCGACCAGATGGCCGAGCTCGAGGAACGGGTCCAGTTCACCGAGCGCCTTCTCACCCAGCAGAAGCAGGACCAGCGCCTCCCTCCACCCGCCCGGTGAACTCGATGCGCCTCCGCGTACGTCCCCTCGCGGCGCTCGCCGCGCTACTCATGCTCGCCAGCTGCGTCACCAAGGTCGAAACGGTCGGCCCCAAGCCCAAGACCTCGGCCCGGACGATGGTGAACCTCTCCGGCACCGTGACCTTCCGGACCGGCGGGGCGCTCCCCGACGAGGCCGAAGTGACCGTCGAGGCGTTCGACGCCTCGCGCTCCGGTTCCCCCGCCATCTCGCAGTCCCGGTGGAATACCGCGGGCGCGCAGGCCCCCCTCCCCTTCACGCTGATGATCGACCAGGCGTGGGTGCAGCGGGGGAAGCGGATCGCCATCCGCGCGACCATCAAGGTCGGCGGCGCGATCCTCTACTACTCCTCGGCCCCGTACGTCATCGACGGCGGGATCCCGCCCATCCCTCTCGAGATCGTGGTGGTCCCGCCCGCGCGGTGACCCACACGCCCTGACTTTCGGACCGGAGCCACGCACGATGTCCCTTTCCCGTCTCCGCCGCGCCTGCTGGACCCTCGCGACCCTTCTGATCGCCAGCGCGCCATCCCTCTCCGCACAGCGTGACGTCCCCAAGATCGTCCGCGATGGCCTGGAAGCGTTCCGGGTCCAAGGGGTCGACGCGGGGATCCGCGCCCTCACCCCCCAGTGGACCTTGGAAAGCGACCGGGCGAACCAGGACTACCTGATCGAGACGTTCGGGAAGATCACACCGGCCGCAGGTCGCGTGACCGGGAGCGACATCGCCGCGATCCACGACGTCTCGGCCCACGTCAGGAAGGTCTACGTCGTCCTGCTCTTCGAGCGGATGCCGGTCTACATGGTCCTGACCACCTTCCAGCCCATCGACAAGGACTGGGCGGTCGTGAACATCACCTTCAATACGAACGTGAAGGAGATCTTCCCGGCCTGGATGGTGGATCCACAGGCCCCGAAGTGACCCGACTCGCGCTCGCGACCCTCGTCGTCCGTGACTACGACGAGGCGATCGCCTGGTTCACCACCAGGCTCGGCTTCACCTGCACCGAGGACAGCGAGCTCGGGAACGGAAAGCGGTGGGTCACCGTCCGCCCGCCGGCCGGCGAGGCCTCCCTCCTCCTCGCCCGCGCCGCGAGCGAGCGACAGCAGGCGCACGTCGGCGACCAGACCGGTGGCCGGGTCGCTTTCTTCCTCCATACCGACGACTTCGCGCGCGACCACGCGGCCTTCACCGCGCGCGGGGTGACCTTCGTCGAAGGACCCCGGAAACAGGAATACGGAATGGTCGCAGTCTTCACCGACCTCTACGGCAACCGGTGGGACCTGGTGGAACACCGCGCAACGGGAGCCCCGTGATGGTCAAGGTCTTCTCCGGGAAGCCGAACTGGCCCCTCCTCACCCTCGCCGCGCTCTCCTTTATTCCGGGATTCGGCTTCCTGATCGGGGCCGCGGCGATCACCTGGGCCCTCATCAGCTCCCGCTCGCGCGCTCGGCTCGCGCTCATCATCGCCGCGACCGGGCTCGCGGGGAACATCGCGCTCGGTGTCTTCGTCTACCGCTTCGCCATGACCGACCCCGCGATGGTCGAGGCCCGCCGGGAGTTGGTCGCCGTTCAGCTGGCGCTGGTGGTGGAGGGGCTGGAGGCGCATCGCGCGCAGCACGGGGCCTACCCGAAGGAACTGACCGAGCTCACGGCCAGTTCGGGGATCCGCAACATCCTCGATGTGTCGGCAGGGGTCTCCGCCAGCAGGAAGCCGTACCAGTACATGCTGATGCCGGACGGGGAGCACTACGGGGTCTTCGCGGTGGGCGCCGACGGAGAACCGTGGACCGCGGACGACATCGACCCGAAGCTCGACGATTCCCTGCAGGCGCGGACCGGGTGGGTGAAGGTGTTCCAGGAGACAAGGGAGCTCCCGCCCGCCGATGCCCCCTAGTGCCCTGACCCGACTCCGGAAGGCGTGCCTCGCCCTCCCCGAAGCACACGAGGCGGAGGCGTGGGGGACGCCCACCTTCCGGGTGAAGAACAAGCTCTTCGCGATGTACGCGAGCGGGGAGACCCACGTCGGGAAGGGACGGAACGGGGTCTGGATCAAGTCGACGTCGGGGAACCAGGAGCTCCTGCTCCGCGCCGACCCGAAGCGGTTCTTCTTCCCTCCCTACGTGGGGAAGGGAGGATGGATCGGCGTCTACCTCGACGCCAAGACCGACTGGAAGGGGCTCGCCTCACTCCTCGACGACGGCTGGCGCCTCAGCGCGCCGAAGACGCTGTTAAAGAAACATCCCGCCAAGTAAAAGAGGGGCGCGTGAACCCCGAAACCCCTGAGGGCGTTCCGCGGCGGGGGATGGCTCCAACGACAGATGGGCGGGGGCTGAGATCCTGAAAACCCTGAAACCCTGATGGCACAGGGAGCGGTCTCCTCCCACAACATCTCCAAAGCAAAGAGTTCCTCAAGTTCTTGTTCTCCCAAGGCAGAGATCTGGTCCTGAGGAACACGAACGCAGCGGTCCGGATCTAAGCCGACCGCCCTCAAGGCATCACGTTCCATGAATGTTTCTTTCCCCAAGGCTGAGATCTGACCTTGGGGCACAAGAACAAGTCGATCTTGGTGCCGTGCGGTGGTCGCACGAAGCGCAGGAGTCACCGGCCTTAGGGTTTCAGGGCTCTCAGGGTTTCTGCCCCCGCCCATTCATCCCCCGCTACTTGGCTGTCCTCAGAGCGACTTCCGGGGTTTCGGGGTTCCCGCGCTGCTGCCTGCGCCGCAGGATCCGCTACCTGCCAGCGAGCCGCTCCAACAGCACCGCCGTCATCGCCCGCGCGCCGACGAGGATCGCCCCTTCGTCGGCGACGTAGTTCGGTGTGTGCGGCATCCCCACCGTCCCCTTCGCCGAGTTGTTCACGCCGAGGAAGTACATCACCCCCGGCACCCGCGACTGGAACGCCCCGAAGTCCTCGCTGAAGGCGGGGAGGACGGTCGTGGTATGGGTCACCGCCCCCTCACCATAGAGGGCACGGATCGCCGCGTCCGCGCGCCGCACCAGCGCACTGTCATTCGTCACCCCGGCGATCGACTTCTCCTGATAGGCCACCCGCACCGTGATCCCCTCGCGCCCGAGCCGAGGGAGCTCCTGTTGCAGCCGTGCCTTCACCGCCGCGCGGACCGCGGGGCTCGCCAGGGTGAGGTCGGCACCGAACTGCATCCCCTCGCCGGTGGGTCGGTCGGGGAAGGTCTGGACCATCACGAGGGTCGGCGGCGCGGGCTGGAAGCGTCGATCCTCCCCCACCGTGGCCAGTGACGCCACGAAGGCGCGTGCCGAATCGGCGACGGCGCGGAGGTTGCCGTTGCCGCTGATCGTCACGAGGACCCGGTCGTGCCCCGACATCAGGGGGCCGTAGTTCGTCGCGAACCGCCCGACCTCGAGCGGCGCGGTGTGGAGCGCGTAGATCGCGACCGGCGGCTCCGGAAGGAAGGCACCATCCTCCAGCATCCGCTCCGCTCCCTCCGCCCGCTCTTCGGCGGGCTGGAACAGGAGCATCACCGAGCCCCGGAGCTCGGCCCGGTGCGCGGCGAGGGCTTCCGCGATCGCGAGCCCGATCGCGGTGTGCAGGTCGTGCCCGCAGATGTGCCGGACCCCGGGGGTGAGCGACGGAAAGGCCACAGGGTCGGGGGCGTCGGAGCGCACCGCGTCCATATCGGCGCGGTAGGCGATGAGGGGACCGGGACGCCCGCCCCGGAGGATGCCGACGACGCCGTACCCTCCGACACCGGTGCGAACCTCGAACCCGAGCGCGGTGAGGCGTCGGGTGACGATCCCGGCGGTCCGCGATTCCTCCCCGGAGAGCTCCGGGTACTGGTGCAGGTCGCGGCGCACCGCGATGGAGGCCGACTCGCCGCGCACCAGCGCCCGGTCGACCGCGGCGGGGAGTTGAGCCTGCACGGCGACCGCGGTCGTCGAGAGGGCGAGGAGCGCGAGGAACGGGAGGCGCATCGGGATCCACCGGGACAGGGTGTGGGCTTTACGCCGGACGATTCGTCACTGTTTCAATGCCGCGGCCGGCATCCGCTCCGTCCCGGCATGGTACTCTTCTCCGACCCCGACCGCTACCGGACCAGATGACCACCGCCCCCGCCACCACGCGTCTCGATGCCGTCGATCTCCTCCGCGGGGTGATCGTGATCCTGATGGCCCTCGATCACACCCGTGATTTCTTCGGCGACCTCACGGCCGACCCGACGAACATGGCGACGACGACGGGGGCGCTCTTCTTCACCCGCTGGATCACCCACCTCTGCGCCCCGGTCTTCTTCCTCCTCACCGGGACCGGGGCCTGGTTCTCCGGGAAGCGGCGCGGCCGGGTGGAGCTCTCGCATCACCTCGTCACCCGCGGCCTCTGGCTGGTCATCCTCGAGGTGACCCTGCTCCGGTTCGCGATGCAGTTCAATGTGGACTACCGGGTCACGATCCTCACGGTCCTCTGGGCCATCGGCTGGTCGATGGTGGCGCTCGGCCTGTTGATCCGCCTCCCCCTGGCCGCGATCGCCGCGATCGGGGTCACGATGGTCCTGGGCCACAATCTCCTCGACGGGATCCAGGCCGACGCCTTCGGCCCCTTCGCCCCGCTCTGGACCTTCCTCCACGCTCCCGGCTTCCTGCTCTTCACCCCGGAGCACGTCGTGCTCGTCGCCTATCCGGTCATCCCCTGGATCGGTGTCACGGCGCTCGGCTACGCATTGGGTCAGCTGTACGACCGGCCGCCGGAGGAACGGCTTCGCTTCCTCACCCGCGCCGCCGCGCTCCTCGGGGCGGGGTTCCTCGTCCTCCGCGGGCTCAACGGGTACGGCGACCCCCGGTCCTGGGCCGACCAGGGCTCCGCCGTCCGCACGGCGCTCTCCTTCCTCAATGTCACCAAGTATCCGCCGTCCCTCATCTTCCTGTGCATGACGCTGGGACCCGCGCTTTTCCTGCTGGCGCGCTTCGAGGGGCGCGCCCCGCGGTGGCTTCGCTTCGCGCTCCCGTACGGGCGGACCCCGATGTTCTTCTTCCTCCTCCACTTCGCGCTCATCCATCTCCTCGCCGTGCTCGCGAGCGCCATCCGCTACGGCACCATCCGCGGGATGTTCGAGTCCCCCTCCCTGGACCGCTTCCCGATCACCCAGCCCCCGGGATGGGACCTGGGGCTCCCGTTCGTCTACGGCATCTGGATCCTGGTCGTGGTGGCGCTCTACCCGGCGTGCCGCTGGTACGCCGGACTCCGCGCCTCGGGGCGCTACCCCTGGCTCAGCTTCCTGTAGCGCTGGCCGCGGGGGAGGGATCGCGTACCTTTCCCAGATCCTTCCCAAGGGTCCCGATGTTCTCCTCGATCCTCGCCGTGCTCGGCGGCTTCGCCGCGACCGCCCTCTTCGTGATCGTGACCACCGCGATCGCCGCCCGGGCGGTCCCTCCCCGTGCCTACCTGACGATCAACCTCGCCTGCAGCGCTCTCGCCGCGTTCCTTGGCGGCTTCCTCACCGCGCGGCTCGCGCCGGACAAGCCGTTCTTCCACGGGATCGCCCTGGCGGCGCTGATGTGCGCCATGGGGCTCCTCTCCGCCAAGCAGGCCGGCGACCGCCAGCCGAGGTGGTACCAGGTCGTGCTCTGCACCGTGATGCCGGCGATCGCCCTCATCGGCGCCTTCATCTCGGGACAGGTCGGAGGGCTGTACTGAATGGCGGCCCGCCCCTGGGTCCTCGCCGAATCGCACTGGCCCGATGTGCGCGATGCCCGCTACGAGGTCGCCATTCTTCCCTGGGGGGCCACCGAACCCCACAACACCCACCTCCCCTACGCCACCGATACCATCCAGAGCGAGGCGGTCGCCATCGAGGCCGCGAGGCTCGCGTGGGAGCGGGGTGCGAGGGTGGTCGTCCTTCCCGCGATCCCGTACGGCGTCCAGACCGGCCAGCGCGACCTCCCCTTGGCCATCAACGTGAACCCCAGCACCCAGGGGCTCCTGCTCCGGGATATCGCTGAGTCGGTGGCGGGGAGCGGTGCGCGGAAGCTCGTGGTGGTGAACGGGCACGGCGGGAACTCCTTCCGCCAGCAGATCCGCGAGCTGCAGGGGAAGCTCCCGCTCCTGATCGCCGAGGTGGATTGGTACCGCGCCATCGACCCCAAGGGTCACTTCACCGAACCCGGTGACCACGCCGGGGAGCTCGAGACGAGCGTGGTGCAGCACCTCCGGCCCGAGCTCGTCGCACCGCTCGATCGCGCCGGCCCCGGGAAGGCGCGGCGCTCGAGGATCACCGCCTTCCGCGAAGGGTGGGCGTGGACGCCGCGGGAATGGACGCGGGTGACCGACGACACCGGCGTGGGGGATCCCCGCGCGGCGACGCCGGCCAAGGGGGCCGCCTTCTTCGCGCAGGTGGCGCTGCGGCTCTCCGGTCTCTTCGTGGAGCTCGCCGCCGCCGACCCGAACGCACTCTACGAGTGAGCGCCCCCCGCCTCGCCCCGATCCTGGGCCTCCGGGAAGGGCTCGCGATGCTGGTCGGCATTGTCATCGGGGTCGGGATCCTCCGCACCCCGGGTCTTATCGCCGGCTACCTCCCCTCGCCCTGGCTCATCCTCGCAGCCTGGGCCTTCGGCGGCCTGATGGTGGCACTCAGCTCCTTCGTCTACGCCGAGCTCGCCACCCTCCTCCCGCGCGCCGGCGGGAAGTATGTCTATGCCCGCGCCGCCTTCGGCGACACCACCGGGTTCATGGTGGGGACCGCGGAGCTCCTCGGCATCCGCGCCTTCACCGCGAGCGCCAAGATCGTGGTGATCGGCGGCTACCTCGCCTCGCTCCTCGGCGGCCCCCCGAAGCTGCTGGGAGCGATCGTGGTGTTCGGCTACCTCGCCCTCCACCTCCGCGGCCTCCCGACCACCGCCCGGGTGCAGAACTGGGCCTCCCTCCTCAAGGTGACCTTCCTCGTCGCGGTGATCGGGCTCGCCGCCTGGTTCGGACGGGGTGAAAGCTGGACCGCCCCCGTGATGCCTTCCGCGGGCTCCCTCACCCTCCTCGGCGTGGCCCTCGCCTTCCAGGCGGTCTGGTACACCTACTCGGGGTGGGAAGATGTCGTGAAGATGACCGAGGAACTCCGCGACCCCGGCCGGATGATGCCGATCGTCCTCCTCGGCGGCGCCGCGGTGATCGCGCTCATCTACCTCGGCCTCAACGCGAGCTTCCTCCACGTCCTCACCCCGGCCCAGATGGCGGGGAGCGATTTCGTCGCCCGCGACGCCCTCGCCTCGACCCTGGGAGACGCCGCGGGGACGGTGCTCACGGTCGGCGGGTTGCTCCTCCTCCTCGGGAGCATCAACGTCAACTTCATCTCGATGCCGCGGATCGCCTTCGGGCTCGCCCGCGACGGCCTCGCGCCGAAGTCCTTCCTGGCGCTCGACGACAAGGGGACGCCGCGCGCCGGGGTCTATCTCGCCATCGGGATCGTCCTCCTCCTCTCCACCACCGGGACGGTGGAGTGGCTGATCCGGTTCATGAGCTTCGTCCTCCTCGTGACCGATGGGATCGTGATCCTCGCCCTCTTCCGGCTCCGGCGCACGATGTCCGACCTCCCCCGCCCCTTCCGCATCCCCTTCTACCCCGCCCTCCCCATCCTGGTGGCGGTGATGTACGGGGGGATCCTCACCCTGATCGCGGTGAGCCAACCGGCGCTGGCCGCGGGAGGGACCGCGGTCCTGCTGACCTTCTACGCACTGGGCGCCTGGCGCGCCCGAGGGGCGACACCCGCATGACCCGCACCGCATTCCTCCTGGCGCTCGTCGCCGGCGCACCTCTCGCCGCGCAATCGCGCGCCACCCCGACCCCCGCCTCCCTCGGCTTCTCGACCGAGCGGCTCGCCCGGATCGACCGGGTGCTCCACGAGTACGTCGACTCCGGCCGAGTGGCGGGCGCGGTGGTGATGGTGATGCGGCGCGGCCAGGTCGCGTATGTCGACGCCGTCGGGATGGCGGACCGCGAGGCGAAGCGCCCGATGACCCCCGATGCCCTCTTCCGCCTCGCCTCGATGACCAAGGCGGTGACGAGCGTCGCCGTGCTGATGCTCGTGGAGGAAGGGCGGATCGCCCTGAACGATCCGGTCTCCCGTTGGATCCCCGGCTACGCCGACGCGCGGGTGGCCACCAGGAGTGATACCGGTCGTGTCCTCACCCCGGTGAAGCGGCCGATCACCATCCGCGACCTCCTCACCCACTCGGCGGGGATCTCCTACGGCACCGACTCCTTGGTGCAGGGCGACTACCGGGCGCAGGGCCTCGGCCCCGCCGCCGGATTCGGGTGGTATTTCGCCGATAAGGCGGAAGGGACCTGCGCCTCGATCGACCGGCTCGCTACCCTCCCGACCGTGGCCCAGCCCGGCGAGCGGTTCGTCTACGGCTACAATACCGACATCTTGGGCTGCGTCGTCGAGCGCGTCTCCGGGATGCCATTCGCCGACTTCCTCCAGCGCCGGCTATTCACTCCCCTCGGGATGCGGGACACCCGCTTCTTCGTGGAGCCGAAGGACTCGCTCCGGTTCACGGCGGTGTACACGGTCGCCTCCGACGGCTCGCTCGCCCGCGCCGACACGGGCGCCCGGGGTCAGGGCCACTACCTCCAAGGCCCTCGGATGAACACCGCCGGGGGTGCGGGGCTCGTCGGTACCGCCCGGGACTACGCCCGCTTCGCCCAGATGCTGCTCAACGGGGGGACCCTCGACGGTCGCCGGATCCTCTCCCCTCGCACCGTGCGGCTCTTCACCACCGACCAGCTCGGCCCCGTCTACACCGTCGATGGCCGCGGCTGGGGGCTCGGTGTCGAGATCCACGAGCGACCCAACGAAATGGGGCAGTACGGCTCCCCGGGGATGTACGGCTGGCAGGGGGCCTATTCCACCGCCTTCTGGGTCGACCCCAAGGAAGAAATGGTCGGGGTGATGATGGTGCAGGTCCTCCCCCGCGGTCGGCTCGACCTCGCGGAACGGTTCAAGACCCTCGTCTTCCAGGCGCTGGTGGACGGCAGGTAGCGATGGGATTCGTCCTCGTCCTGGTCCTCCTTGGTGTCGTCGTGGCGCTCCGCTACGGCATCTTCGGCGAACGTCCGCGGAGCATCGCCCGGAGCGGTCTGCGGCACGCCTTCATCATCGGCGGGATCGCGTTCGCGATCGGGTACTGCGGTCCCATCATCTGGGCCCCGGAGGCCAACCAGGGGCCGCTCCTTGGGATCTTCATCACCGGCCCGCTCGGCTTCGTGGTCGGCCTCGTGATCGGCGTGGTCCGCGAGTTGATGGCCGAGCGGTCGCGGGCGGGAACGAGATGAGGCCGGAGCGCCGCATCTCCGGCTTCCGCCAGGACGACGAGGGGCACTGGGTGGCGGAGCTGGAATGCGGGCATTCGCAGCACGTGAGGCACGATCCCCCCTGGCAGGTGCGGGAGTGGGTCACCACCGAGGCCGGGCGCGCCGGGAGGATCGGGACCACGCTCCCTTGCGCACTCTGCGCGGAGGAAGCATGACAGCGCGCATCATCGTTCCCCTCCTCGCGCTCCTCGCCGGCTGCGCGGGGACCCCAGGAGTCACGATCACCCCGGACCCGTGTCCCCACATCGGCCGGCGGACGATCCGCGACGTCCTCTACTTCGGCCGCTCGATCCCCGGTGGCGGGATCGTGACCGACTCGGCCTGGGCACGGTTCGTGGCCGAGGTGATCACGCCGGCCTTCCCGGAGGGGTTCACGGTGACCAGCGGCACCGGCCAGTGGCGCGGGGCCGACGGTAACGTCATCAGCGAGCAGACCAGCATCGTCACCATCCTCCATCCGGAGACCCAGGAGGCCGAGGCCGCCGTGATCGGGATCGGGGAGCGCTACCGTGTCCACTTCCGTCAGGAGGCGGTCCTGCACGAGCACCATTGGCTCTGCACCTCCCTGATCGACGGGACACCCTAGGGGCGTCGGGAAGCCCGCGCCGACCGCGCACTCAGGGTGTCCACCGCTCCGCCCACCCCGAGCCTCGCCATGCCGACCAACGCCCATCTCGTCGCCTCCGCCCAGATCCCCGCCTCCACCGCACGGGTCTGGCGTGTGCTCACCGACTACCGGGTCCACCACCCCGCGATCCTCCCCAAGGATGTCTTCCAGGAGCTCACGGTCCTGGAGGGGGGTCAGGGTGCGGGGACCCGCTTCCGGCTCACGATGCGGGTCGGCGGGAAGACCAATGTCGCCGAGATGGTCGCGAGCGAGCCGAAGCCGGGGAGCGTGCTGATGGAGGCGACCGACGATCGTTCCGTCGTCACCACATTCTCCCTCGCCCCCGCTGAAAGCGGCCGGGCCACCCTCGTCACCATCGAGACCGACTACACCCTGCCGGCGGGCTTCTTGCTTCCGCTGCAGCGCTGGGTCACCAACAACGTGCTCGGGGGTCTCTACCGACGGGAGTTGAAGAACCTGGAAGCGTATGTGCGGGAGGATCGAGACTTGAAGGGAACGGACTGAACTGCGCATGCGGAAGTGCGGAAGGAGCGGAGCGTCCCGTACGTGGGGCGATCCCGCTCCTTCCGCTTCGCATCCTCACCCCATCCGCACTCCGCAGTCCGCAATCCGCAATCCGCGAAAAAAAAAAGACGGGCCCCGATCTCGGAGCCCGCAGTGCCGCCAGAAGGAATCGAACCTTCAACCTTGGGATTAAGAGTCCCCTGCTCTGCCAGTTGAGCTATGGCGGCGGTTCTTGGTATAGCCCCAACGGGAATCGAACCCGTCTCTGGACCTTGAAAGGGTCCCGTCCTAGCCGCTAGACGATGGGGCCAAGACTTCCTGCCCGTCGGGAACCGCCATACCGCTAACGGGATTCGAACCCGTGTTCCAGCCTTGAGAGGGCTGTGTCCTAGGCCTCTAGACGATAGCGGCGCGTCCTGCAGCGGCGGGGAAAGTACCGACCCCCCATCGCTTTATCAACCATCACAGGCCCGGCAGGAATCGAACCTGCAACCCCCGGTTTTGGAGACCGGTGCTCTACCAATTGAGCTACGGACCTTCGCAGGGGCGCACGGTCGCAGGGGCGCGGGGAAGGATCCCTGCCGAACCAGATTGTCGCTGCGCCCCTGCGCCTCTGCGTCCCTCCGAGGGTGCCTGACGGGACTTGAACCCGCAGCCTCCGGTGCCACAGACCGGCGCTCTAACCGATTGAGCTACAAGCACCATAACCCCTTGCGGGGAGGTAGAAACTAGCGGCGGACAGGGCCTTTTTCAAGCTGACAGACGCTCAAGACGCTCGAGGCGCCCGACATTGCCCCCTGAGTGGCTGGAGCGTCTCGAACCCCTGTCACCTCACCAGAACCGGGTCCTCAAGAACACCGTCCCCGCCGCCTCCGCGACCCCCTCGACCCCCGCCACCCCCCGTGCCGCGTTCGCCAGGAACCCCCCACGGGCGCGGAACTGCTCCACCGTGACCCTCTCCTCCAGAAGCCCCCCGGAGAGCTCTGCCAACCGGGCCCGGGCCACCCCGGGGAGGATCCCGAGCCCCAGCGGCGGGGCCGCCAGCCGGCTCCCCTCCCACCAGAAGCAGCTCCAGACGGCGCACTCGGCCACCGCCCCATCCTTGAGGAAGAGGACGTCCTCGACCCCCGCCGCCTTTGCCCCGGCCAGCGCGGCATCGAACTGCCCCCGGTCCTCCACCTTGTGGGGATAAGGCTGATAGGCGGTGGTCGCCACCCCGAGCCGGACCGCGGCGGTGGCGCCGACCTCCCGTTCCGTCAGGGAGAAGCTCCCGCTCTGGACGGCGTAGCGCATCACCCGGTCCACCCCGCCCGCCGGGGCGACCAGGGTCGGCACGGTGATGCCGAGGGCCTTCGCACTCCGGGCGAGCCGGACGAGGTGGTACGGCCAGAGGGGGGCCTTCCCCCCTTTCACCCGGACGGTCTCGAGCAGGGTCGTCACGCGGCCACCGGGGCCGGAGACTCGCCACGCGCATCCACCGCCCCCTTGAGGAGGGTGGCGCCCAGGATCAGCGCACCGCCGCCGAGGGACCAGAGTCCCGGCTCTTCACCGTGCATCATCCAGCTCCAGAGGGGGTTGAGCGCCGGCTCGACCATCAGCAGGATCGACGCCTCGAGCGCCCCGACGTGCTTCAGGGCCCGGCTCATCAACATATAGGCGATCCCGATCTGCACGATGCCGAGGAAGAGCACCGTGCCGAGGTCGACGGCGGTCACCGCGACGAAGGGGAGCGCGAAGGGGAGGTTCACCAGCGCCGCAAGGAGGTTCCCGAGGACCACCGCGGTGGTCGGCGATGGCGCCTCGTGGCCTGCCGCCGCCTCGGCCTTGCCGAGCCACCGGAGCCCGATCACCAGGAAGGCCCACGCCACCCCGGAGAGCGCCGCGAGGATGTTGCCGAGAGCGGGGTTCGGGGCGGTCCGGGCCGGGGGGGCGGTCCCGAGGAAGACGAGGACGAAGCCGAGCCCCATGATCGCGAGGACGCCGAGGTCGGAACGCTTCACCGGCTCCTTCAGGAGCCAGGGCCCGAGCAGCAGCAGGTAGAGCGGGGCCGCCGCCTGCAGGAAGATCGTGTTCGCGCTGGTGGTGAGCTTGTTGGCCAGCACGAAGAGGGTGAGACACGCCGCGTACGCCACGCTCGCCGCCCAGGTGCGCCAAGTCCATCCTCGGCGCGACTCGGGGGCCATCAGGAGCACCGCGACCGCCGCGATCGCGGAGCGGGCGCACGCCACCTGCACCCCGGTGAGCGAGGTGAGCTTGATGGCGGCGCCGCCGGTGGAGAAGATCGCCGCGGCGGCGATGAGGCCGAGTCGGGCGCGGGAGTGTTCGGTCATTGCTCGGGGCAGAAGATCGGCGAACCTCGCGCGAAACCGCGAAAGCGCGGAGAAACACGAAATCGATCAGGAGAGTATCACGAGGGTCTCGGCCACCCAACACCCTCGATATCTTTTCTCGCGCGCCTTCGTGGTTTCGCGATTTCGCGCGAGGTACACGGGAGCTGACGCGAGGGACCGGAACCGACCACCAAATGTACTCGTCTCCCGCCGATGGGAAGGGTACTTTTCAGGATGCTCAAGACGCTCCTTTCCGGCCTCGCGGTGGCGCTCCTCGCCGCCCCGGCCGCCGCACAGACTACGCCCGCCCCGGCCATCGACCCGAAGTGGATGACCGTCGATTCCGCCGCCAAGCGGGTGAGTTTCGATGTCATCGCCGGCCACACCGCGCTGAACGGCGCCCTCAACTTCAACGGGTTCAAGGAGGGGGAGCTCACCTTCGTCGTCCCCGCGGGGTGGACGGTGACGATGAACTTCACCAACAAGGACGGGAACCTGCCGCACAGCGTGCAGATCATCCCCGACCGGCAGCCCCTCCCTCTCCGCGCGGTGGAACCGGCGATCCCCGGCGGCGCCACCAAGGATGCCGACGCGGGCTCCGCCTCGAGCGCCCCCCGGGAGCGGTTCCGGTTCATCGCCGAGCCGGCGGGAAGTTACGCCGTGTTCTGCGCCGTGGCGGGCCACGGGATGGCGGGGATGTGGGTGCGGATGAAGATCGACGCGACGGCCCAGTGGCCTTCGATGGTCGCGACCCCGGCCGCCGGACGATGATCCTCCGCACGACGCTCGCCCTCCTGCTCACGGCCGCTCCACTGGCCGCACAGTCCGGTCCCGACTCCGCCTTCGTCCTCACGCTCGCCCGCGACCTCGCGGCCGATTCGATGAAGGGGCGCGGCCCCTGGACCCCCGAGAACACCACGGCCGCCCGCCGCCTCGCCGCGGAACTGACGAAGCTCGGCGCGCGCCCCCTCTCGGGGAACTCCATCCTCGTCCCCTTCACCACCCCGGAGCGCCCCGGCGACACCGTGTACAACGTCGTCGCGGTCCTCCCTGCCCGCTCCGGCACCATCACCGACTCCCTCGTCGGGATCACCTCGCACCTGGATCACCTTGGCATCGGTGCGCCCGACAGCAGCGGGGACCGGATCTACAACGGCTTCCTCGACGCCGCCCTCCCGAACGCGATGGTGATGGACGTCGCGCGCCGGTACGCGAGCGCACCGGGGGAGCGCTCCCTCGTGGTGATGTACTTCAACCTCGAGGAGCAGGGACTCCTCGGCGTCCTCGCCTGGGCCCGCGATCCCGCCAACCGACCTCTCGCCCGACGGATGAGCTTCGTCCTCGGCGTCGACGCCGGGTCCCCGGCCGGAGAGGCGACCTCTTGGGAACTGATGGGGGGAGCGCCCGAGCACCCCTACACCCGTCTCGCCGACTCCCTCGCCAAGGGGCGCGGCTGGACGGTGCGCACCACCACGCCGCGGCCGATCTCGGATGTGTACCTCTTCTCTCGCTTCGGTGTGCCGATCCTCTTCCCCATCCCCGGCGCCACGTGGAAGGGATACACCGCGGAACAGCGTGCCGAGGCGATGAAGCGGTTCGACCACTACCACCAGCCCTCGGACCAGTACCGACCCGACTTTCCCTGGGCGGGGACCGCGGCCTATGCCGAGTGGCTCTGGGAGATCGTGCGGGGGGCCTCCGGCGCAGCCAACTGACGGCGACGGCGGCATTCCCGCTTCCTCACTGCTCCGCCTCCAGCTCGAACTCCCCCAGCAGCCCTGCGCTGGCAGGCATCGGTGCCACGGCCATCGTGATGGTGGCTGCTGGCGCCGAGACGGGACCGGTGCCGTATCGGGTCGGCGCGAGCGCCGGGACGTCCGGAGTCGGACGGTCTTGAACGTGCATCACCGTTTCCTCGAGCATATGGCGGCCACCTGGCGATAGAAGATCCCAGCCAGGACCACTCCCCTGGAAGGAGGGAACGCCCTGGGACGCAGGGCGCCTGGGACGGCGGGGTACTGGACTGCGGGGTACTGCGGGGAGAGTCGATACTGGGTCAGCACCCGGCGGCCCCGGAAGTCATGCGGTCCGGCCGGGGAGGGGTTCCGGCCCGGCGGCGTCACCGTCGTTGCGCCGCCAGCTCGTCGTCGTGAGACCCTGGGGGTTGGTCCGGCTCTGCACGTGGGCCTCGACCATCCAGAGATGTTTGTCCACGCTGCGGGAGATCTCGGTGCAGATGTCTGCGGTGTCCTCGTCCCGCAGGCCGACCACTGCGGAGTTCGTCTCCCTCATGTGCGCCCCGAACTCGGCCAACGCCGAGGCCAGCGCATTCACGTGCTCCGTCCCCCCCACCGCATCACGCGGGTACTCCGTCAGGGTCGAGTGTGCCGCCGCCAGCCGCACCGTCCCCGCCGCCACACCGCCCAACTGCACCACCCGCTCGGCCAGCAGGTCCACGTGCCCGACGATGGCGTGATAGACCTCGTCGAAGAGGTGGTGCAGGGCGATGAAATGCGGCCCCTTGACGTTCCAGTGGGCCTGCTTGGCCTGCCCGCTGAGGTCGATCGCGTCCGCCAGCCGCAAGTTCAGCAGCGTGCTGACCTCCGCGCGCACGCCGCCAGGCAGGGCGTTCCTGGTGCTGTACACCCGGTCACCCGCGGGCTTGGAAAGCTTGACTTCGACCATACGGCCTCCTTGGGCCACTGAGCTCGCGAGGGGTGAAAGATCGTCCGCCATTGCCGGAAGTCCCACGGGACCGACGCCGCCTTGCGACGCCCGGCCTGGAGCGCTGGCGGACACACGTACACTACCCCGGCGCCGCGGCTCCGGGTATCGCGCAAAAGGGTGAGAGATGGGGGAAGGACTTGTACCACGCGAGCATTACAACGGAAGCGCTAGCGCAGGAGCATGAGGGCGACGACTACCGTGGAAAGGACGAGGACGCTGGTCGCGACCGCGATGACGCGGTCTGCGGTCCGTTCGGTCCGGCGCGCCTGACGCGTGTCCACGACCGCCGGCAGGGCGCGTTGCTGGCGCCACAGCGAGAGGGTCCCAGCGACCGCCAGGATGACCGCGCACAGCAGGAGTGCGGTCCACATCTGGGGGGTGAGCAGGCTCCTGATCATTGGCCGCTCCCGGGTCCGGCGAGCGCGGGGACGACGATCGGCACGTCCGCCACCCCCACCACGGCCCCGTGCTCGTCGAGCCAGCGGAGCATCTGCCGGATGCTCCCGGTCGCCAGGGCGATGCTCGTGTCGGCGGCGCCGTAGTAGAGGTTGATCTGGTCGCCATCGGGCCCGATGGTGTAGCCGCACGGAAAAGTGACGTAACCGACATCCCCTTCCCGCTCGTATGGCGCCTCGGGACCGAACACCCACATATCCCCGCGCAGCAGGCAGTGCTCCGGCCGCGCGAGGTCGAAGAGGGCCAGGCCGAGCCGGTAGAGGCTGCCGGCGGCGGTGTGGCGCACGCCGTGGTAGATCATCAGCCAGCCGCGCGGCGTCTCGATCAACGGCGGCGAAAGCCCCACCTTGTTCGCGTCCCACCACGACCCGCGCCGGGCCTGCAGCATCAGCTTGTGGCCACCCCAGTTCCGGAGGTCGGGAGAGTACGAGATCCAGACGTGCCCCCCGCTGTCGTGCATCGGCCGGTGGACCAGCGCATAGTTGCCGTCGATCCGGCGGGGAAGGAGGGCGGCGTCCTTGTCATCCGGCTGCATCACCAGCCCCAGCCGCTCGAAGGACCTGAAATCGCTGGTCAGCGCAAGGGCGACGCCGGGTCCTCCCTTGCTGAACGCGGTGTACGCGATGGCGTACCGGCCCAGTTCCTCGACGTAGGTGATCCGCGGGTCCTCGATCCCCCAGAGCTCCTCCGGGTATCGCGCCGGATCGGACTGGAAGGTCGGCGTGGAGTCGATCACCCAGCCGTCCACCCCGTTCACCGAACGCGCCGCGCACAGGTGCGAGTGCCCGCGGCGGTCCTCGACCCGACAGAGGAGCAGCGTGGTGCCGTCGGCCAGTCGGGTCGCGCCGGCGTTGAAGACCGAGTGCGCCGGGTAGGGCCAGTCCGCGGCGGTGAGGATCGGGTTGGCCGTGTGGCGTTTGAAGAGCACCTCGTATCGCTGACGTGCCGTCATTTGTGCCCTGAGCGCATGTCGTGCAGCGCTAGCAAGAAGGAGATGGTCGATTCCGCACCTTGGTTCTCGTTGACGCGATCGGCGTGCAATCCGTCACGGCACCCGCCGGTCGAGACGTCGTACAGTCCCTGCTGCAGGTGGTTCTGCCCCAGGAACCATCCAAAGGCCGCGCTCGCGATGGTCGACCAGCGGGCCGCCCCGGTGAGGCGGTGTGCCTCCAGGCAGGCGGCGACCATCCCGCACGCTTCCACCGGCTGCTGGTCATAGCGCGCGGGGGCCGAGCCTCGCCGGTAGAATCCATTCGAACCGATCGGGGCAAAGTACCCCTCGGGCCCGCGTTGCACCGTCGCCAGCCAGTCGAGCGACCGAAGGCCCACCTCCACGATCGGGTCCTCCCCCATCGCCCGGCCGGACACGATGAGCGCCTGCGGCAGGCGGGCGTTCCCGTACGTGACGTGATCCTCGAACCAGGGCCACCCTTCGCCGCTCGCACGGGCGTGGAGCCCCATCAGACGTTCGGTCAGCAGCCCCCGCATCGCCTGGACGCTGGTGTCGCCGCCGAACGCCCGCAGGTACTCGTCGATGCCGAGCAACGCGTAGGCCCAGGCCCGGGGGCTGGAGAGGTCGGTGAGCACTGGGAGCGCCGCGTGGAAGAGGTCACCGCTCAGACTCCGGCGCCCCGGGTCGTTCGCCCGGCCCACCACGGTGCCGAGCGCCCAGATGGCGCGCCCATGGCTATCCTCGGAGCCGCGCACCTCACCCCACGTCCGAGCGTAGGTCAGGAAGTTCCGGAACCGCCCCGCAGGGGGATCGAACGCGTGGTTGACGAAGGCGAGGTACCGGGACGCGAGCGACCGCACCGTCCGCCGTTCCACGGCGCCGCTTTCTTCGAGCAGGACGAGGAGCATCAACGCCCGGGCGTTGTCATCGAGGCAGTATCCCTCCTCGTACCGGGGCACCACGAACGACGCGTGCTGCAGCACCCCCGTCTCGTCAGTGAGGCAGCGGAGGTGGTCCAAGTCGAGCTCCGGCAGGCTGGCCGGACGCTGCGCCAGCGTGCGGGCGTGGAAGGAGCTCCGGCGCCGGTCGGCGTGGTCCCTGACCGCACGCTCCAGGCTTTCGACGTGCCCGCGGGCCACGGTCCGCCACGCCATCCCCCGCCCATGGGCCGCCGCCCGCGCCTGCAGCGCGGCACACTTCCCCGGGGCGTCCAGCAGGCCGAGCACCTCCCGGGCGATGGCCCCTGCGTCCCGCGGGGGAACGAGGATCCCGCGATCGTCGGCGAGCAGTTCCTTGGCGTAGCGATACGGCGTCGAGATCACCGCCTTGCCGGCGCCGATCGCGTAGGCGAGGGTGCCCGAGGTGCTCTGTTCCGGATTGAGGTACGGCGTGACGTAGATGTCCGCCGCCGACAGGAATTCTCCCAGCTCCGACTGGCTCACGAAGCGGTCGTGGAAGATGATGCTCCCGGCCACCCCGAGCCGCTGGGCACGCGCTTCGAGCATCAGGCGGTAGCTCTCGCCGGAATGCGCCAGGACGTGGGGATGCGTCGCCCCAAGGACGATGTACACGGTCTCGGGGTGGAGCTGGAGGATGGCCGGGAGGGCGTCGATGACGAACTCGATCCCCTTGTCCGGCGAGAGGAGTCCGAAGGTCAGGATGACCGCCTTCCCGGCCACCCCGAGCCGATCCTTGTCCCCGGGCGCGAACATCACCTCCGGGATCCCGTGCGGGATGAGGTCGATCTTGTCTGGCGGAACGCGGTGGACCTGCTGCAGCAGCGCCGCGCCGTGCGCGCTCATCACCACCAGCCGTTCCGAGAGGCGAACGATCTCCCCCATCACCCGCCGCTGCACCGGGTCCGGTTCGGCCAGGATGGTATGCAGGGTCGTCACGACCGGCATCCTGAGCTCGGCCAGGAGCGGGACGATGAGGCTCCCCGACCGGGCGCCGAAGATCCCGTACTCGTGCTGGAGCGACACCACATCCACGGAGGAGACGTTGAGGAAATCGACCGCACGCCGGTAGGAGGCTGCGTCGTTCTCCTCGATCTCGAACCGCACCTCGGGGGGATATAGGTGCCGCCGGCCGGCGTCGTTCATCGCCAGAACGAAGCAGCCGAGTTCCGGATACTCACTGGTGACGGCGGCGGCGAGGTCAGCGGTGAAGGTGGCGATACCGCACTGCCGCGGCAGGTGATTGCCGAGGAGCGCGACCGCCTGCAGGAAGGTGGGACCGGGTGCTGAGGGGCCCAAGTCCCCCTTCCTCGACGCGCGGAGCGCCGGGACCGGACGGGGCAGAGCGGAGAGGGACAACGGGCCGGCTGACTGGCACTATGACGGGAACGGACCGACGGTTCAGCATCAACAGGGATCGGTCGGTGCCGGCGATCGGTCCAGGGGGATGGCTCCGAAGTATACCCGGTCGGCCCGGGGAGGGGGGGAACCGGCGGGACCGGTGTCTGTTCGGTGCGGGGGAGTAGCGCGGAATCGTCCGACCCCCTACCTTCATCCTCGGCTGGTGGTGCAGTGCGCCACCGAACTTCCAGTTGATCGATCAGGGGCTGGCCTGGTGCCGGCCCCTTCTTCGTTCGGAAGGGCTGCCTCCCGTGAGGGCATGGATCACGGATCACAGCGTAGTCGTGGGTACGGCATGACCGGACTCCGAACGCGCGCACAAGGAGCAGGTCATGGCACGTACTACCGGCACGGTCAAGTGGTTCAACGACGCGAAGGGCTTCGGCTTCATCACCCCCGATGGCGGCGCGAAGGATTGCTTCGTCCACCACTCGGCGATCCAGGCCGAGGGGTTCAAGTCCCTCGCCGAGGGCCAGAAGGTGGAGTTCGACATGGTGCAGGGCCAGAAGGGCCCGGCGGCCGAGAACGTCGTCAAGCTCTAAGCTCGACCGAGCGTTGTCCCGACACCGGCCTCCCGCAAGGGAGGCCGGTTTCGTTTTGCGAGAGGGGCGGGCGGGGCTAGTCGGCCCGGATCGAGGTCGGGGGCTCACGCCCCCACTCGGCACGTGGAGGCTCACGCCTCCTGGCTCCCGGCTCTGCGACCGTGCGTCTCTTCGTGCCAGTACCCGACCAGGTCCATAGGGCCGATCTCGGCGCGCGTCCGTGAGGACGCACGGGCCGAGTGGGGGCGTGAGCCCCCGACAACGAGCGTGGGCCGGCTTCATGGTTTCGGGCGCCGACGCGACGCTTGGTGGTGCTCCTCCCCCGCGGGAGTCATATTGCAGGAGCACCTCGGACCTCGGTGACCCGGTGACCCTCTACCATCTCAGCATCGCGGCGGCAGCGAGTGGATTGGGATTCGTCCACTGCACCTTCGGCTGCGTCGCACCCGACGCCGCCCCGCCAGTGGTGGAGGTGCGCGACGCGGTCTCGGATGAGGGAGTGGCCACGGTCGCCTTCGTGATCGCCCGGCAGGGCGCCGTGGTCGACACGCTCCGCCCCGTGGCCGGTGCGCCGGGACGGTTCCAGGGGCGGGCCGGCTTCCCGGAGGGGTTCACCCTCACCGTCTCCGGGCCCTCCTACAGCGATTTCGAGGATGGCTACGACCTCGACGAGACCGGCGGGTGCGGGATGGGGGCCACGACCATCTACGTCAGGCTGACACCAGCGCCCTGACCCCCGCCATATTCCGTCCCTCCTCACCTCCGACTCCATGCGATCGATGACCCGCTGGGCGATCCTGGGCCTCCTCCCCCTCGTGCTTGCGACAGGCTGCGACGACGAGGTCGACCTCCTCGACTCCCTCGCGACGACGCCGACCAGCACCGTCATCGGGACCGACACGGTCACCGTCGAGGCGTGGGCCAACCGCGACTTCATGCCAGGCGACCCGAACGATTCCTTGGTCACCGCCACCACGATCCTCCCCGCGGACGCCCCGCTCGTCGTGGAGCAGGTCTGGGTCGTGCGAGGAGACGAGGTGTGGCGGGCCGCACCGTACCAGTCCGGCGGGGGATCGAACACCTGGGTCGCCAAGTACGGTCCGAAATGGCCCATCGGCGAGGAGGTCTACATCGTCGCCGAGATCCGACACGCCGCGGGCGGGACGGCCCAGCGCGTCCGTTCGCTCCCGATCGCCATCACCGAAAGCTCCTGAACTCCCGTAATGCCGACCTACTCCGACTACCTCAAGATCGACGAACTCCTCGAACTCCAGCGCCCCCTCTCCGACGGGCCGGAGCACGATGAGATGCTCTTCATCGTCATCCACCAGGTCTACGAACTCTGGTTCAAGCAGGTGATCCACGAGCTCGACCACCTGCAGGAACTCCTCGGCGCCGGGGACGTGCACCACGCCGGCCACACCCTGAGCCGGGTGCTCCGGATCCTCAAGGTGATGGTGGGCCAGCTCGACGTCCTCGAGACGATGACCCCGCTCGAGTTCCTCTCCTTCCGCGACCGGCTGGAGTCGGGCTCCGGGTTCCAGTCCTACCAGTTCCGCGAATTCGAGTGCCTCCTCGGCAACAAGAACCCGAAGGCGATCGAGCGGTACCCGGCGGGGAGCAGCGCCCGCACCCGGATCGAGCAGCGCCACGGCGCCGCGACGATCTGGGATACGTTCTTGAAGCTCCTCGCCGCCAAGGGGCTCCCGATCCCCAAGGCCGACCTCACCCGCGACGTGACGCAGCGGGTGGAGCCGTCGGAGGGGGTGCGCGCCGCACTCGTGACGGTGTACCGCACCCACCCCGACCTCGCCGACCTCTGCGAGCGCTTCGTCGACCTCGACGAAGGGGTGATGGAGTGGCGTTACCGCCACGTGAAGATGGTCCAGCGCACCATCGGCACGAAGAAAGGGACCGGCGGGAGCGCCGGTGCCGAGTACCTCAAGACCACGCTGGACCAGCCCCTTTTTCCCGACCTCTGGGCGATCCGGACCGAGCTCTGATCAGTCGGTCGCCCGGCGGCCGGTGACCCCGAAGAGCTCCCGCGGGATCTCCCCCCCATTGGCCAGGATGACGACGACCGCTCGGCGCCCCGGGATGAGGCTCATCCACCCCTGGTAGCCGCCGAGACCCCCTGAGGCGGTCAGCGCGACCCCCATCCCCCCTTCCTGCACCGCCAGCCACCCCAGGCCGTAGGCGGTGGCGCGACCGTTCACGGTGGGGTTGTCGGTCGTGATCCTCGGCAGCAGGGAGTCGCCGACGACCCGCCCCTCCAGCACCCCGTTCCCCCACCGCAGCAGGTCCTCCACGGTCGAGTACATCCCTCCCGCGCCATACGTGAAGGCGTCGTACGGGAGCTCCCGCCACGCCCCTGCCACCCGCCGGTAACTCCGCGCCAGCGCGCCCGGGGCGGGATCATCGCGGGTGATGACCCCGGTGCTGGTCATCCCGAGCGGGCCAAGGAACTCCCTGTTCAGGAACTCGGCGTAGGAGATCCCCGCTACCCGCTCGATCACCGTCGCGAGGAGGACATACCCCGAGTTGCTGTACCGGACCGCACCGCGCGGCGTGGTCTCCGAGGGATGGGCGAGGAGCCACCGGAGCACGTCCCGGTTGGTCCATCCCGCCACGCTATCGGTGCGTCCTGCGAGATGATCGGGGAGCCCGGAGGTGTGGGTCAGCACCTGCCGGATCGTGGCCCCACGGAGGATGACGCCGAGCTCCGGGAGGTAGCGCTCCATCGGGTCGTCGAACCGGAGCTTCCCCTGCTCCACCAGCCGCGCGATCCCGGCGGCGGTGAAGGTCTTGGTGAGCGAAGCGACGTAGATCGGGGTCGTGGCGGTAAGAGGGCGTGTCGTGCCGAGCCGGGCGAGGCCACGCGACAACTGCTCCACCTGTGTCCCGTTCCGGGAGATGCCGACCACGAGCCCGGGACCGTCCACGGCGACGAGACGGGCCAGCGCACTGTCGAGCTCGCGCTGCGCCGCACTCGAGGCCGGCACCGCTACCAGGACAAGGAGCCCGCAGAAGTACGCGCGACAGGACATATTTTCCCTATGGATCTCGAGACCCTCCGCCGCACCCCGAACGCCCTCGCTCCATACTATAGCCGGTTCCGCGTCGCCGACCGGCTCCTGCTGACCGGGCACTCCCACCAGGCCTGGCCCGATGCCGGCTTCGCGGCGCAGTCGGAAGCATGGTCCGACGCCGCCGAACTGGTCGACGACAAGTGGGGGAAGGCGTTCGAAAAGGGGGCCCAGGTGAAGGCCGGCTTCACCCGCCTCCTCGGCGACCCCGGCGACGGCCTCGCCCTCGGGGGGAACACCCACGAGCTCGTGGTGCGGCTCATCTCCGCGATCGACAACACGAAGCGCCCTCGGATCGTCACCACCGACGGGGAGTTCCACACCATCCGCCGCCAGCTCGACCGGATGGCGGAGGCAGGGGTCGAGGTCGTGAAGGTCCCCGAGCATCCGGTCGAGAGCGTGGCCGAGCGGGTGGCGGCCGCGGTCGACGGGAGGACGGGGCTCGTCCTGGTCTCGTACGTCTTCTTCGACTCCGGCCGCATCGCCCGCGGGCTCGGACAGGTCGCCACGGCGTGCGCAGAGCATGGCGCCGAGCTGCTGGTCGATGTGTACCATGCGCTCAATGTCGTCCCGGTCGACCTGAAGGCCGAGGGGCTCGCCGGCGCCTTCGTGGTCGGTGGCGGGTACAAGTACTGCCAGTTGGGCGAGGGGAACTGTTTCCTCCGCGTGCCGGAGGCCTGTAGCCTGAGGCCCGTCATCACCGGCTGGTACAGCGAGTTCACCGCGCTGGCGGGGAAGCACGGCGCGGGGGAGGTCGTGTACGGTCAGGGGGGAGAGCGGTTCGCGGGTGCGACATATGATCCGACCAGTCATTACCGCGCCGCGGCGGTGTTCGACTTCTTCCAGGCGCAGCGGCTCAACGCCGGTTTCCTCCGCCAGGTGAGCCAGCACCAGATCGGCCTCCTGGCGGGCGCGTTCGATGCGCTCGACCTGGACCCTGCCCTCGTGACCCGCGACCGCTCAGCCCCCCTCACGGAGACCGCAGGTTTTCTCGCGCTCAAGTCACCCAAGGCCGGCGAGCTGCAGGAGAAGCTCCAGGCCCGCGGCGTCCTCACCGACTCGCGCGGTGACATCCTCCGGTTCGGCCCGGCACCGTACCTGAGCGACCAACAGCTCCGGGATGCGATGGGAGCGCTGCGCGAAGCAGCGAGCAGGTAAGAGGGAACTGCCACGGCGTAAGCAGTGAGAGGGCCTGTCGGCGGGATCACCGCGGCAGGCCCTCTCACCTCTCACGCAGTTCGTCACCTCTTCCCTCCTACGGTCGAAGCTTCCGCCGGGCCTCCTCCACCATCCCATCCAGTTCCGGTCGCTCCAGGTAGTTCCCCCCGATCACCACCGCCGAGATCCGCTCGGTGTTGTCGATCTGCTCGAGCGGGTTCGCGTCCAGCAGCACCAGATCGGCCCGCTGCCCCGGGGCGATCCGCCCCGCCTCCGTGCGGAGCCACTCCGCCGGCCAGACGGTCGCGGTCTGCAGCGCCTGGTACGGGGAGAGGCCGGCCAGCACGAAGTGGCGCAACTCCCGGTGCAGCCCCCACCCGTACCCCTGCAGTCCCCCCGGGGCGTCCGACCCGGCAAAGATCCGTCCCCCGGAATCGACCACCCCCTTGATGAGCCGCTGGCGGAGTTCCAGGTACTTCCGGCGCCGCTCCTCGCTCGGCGGGTCGCTCCAGTACCGCGTCATCCCCCGCTCCCAGAGCGCGCGGACCTCGTCCGGGATCAGCGCGTACTCGGGACGCGCCCGGCGCGCGCTGTCGGTCATCTGGATCGCGAATGTTTCCGCGAAGAAGGCCTGGGTCGGCGTCACGGCGACACCGGCACGGACCGTCGCCCCGATGAGCGGGCCGACCTTCCCTTCGTCGATGAAGTCGAGCGCGTTCCAGTTGGCCTTGCGCCACGCCGCCACATCGGAGACGGCGGTCCGCATCGGCGCCGAATCGCCGAGGAGGGCCTCGGAGTAATTGTCGAAGTGCTCGATCTGCTGCCCTGCACCGAGCGCGCGCCGGACCCCCACACGGGGATCGACGTGCCCGGTGATGCGGGTGCGCCGGAGGCGTGCCTCATCGACGATCGCGGCGTACACCTCCGGGGTGATCAGGACGGTGAGCTTCAGGAAGTCATATCCCGAGTCCACCACCGCCCGGACCCCGGCCCGTGCCTGCTCAGGGGAGGTGACCAGCATCGAGTGCGGGTCGGCGCGGCCGGCGAACTGCGGACTCGCCACCCAGAGCTGGGGACCGCGGATCTCCCCCGCGATCAGCTGCCGGCGGAGCCTGAGGTGGGTCGGTGTCCCGATCATCAGGCGCGCAGTGGTGACCCCATTCGCCAGGAAGACGCCGAGCTCCGCCGGGGCGACCGAGTCGGGGACGTTCTCGTCGGCGTAGAGGTGGGCGTGCATGTCGATGAGACCGGGGATCAGGTACTTCCCGGTCCCGTCGATCGTCCGCGCACCCCGAGGCACCCGCACCCGCGCTCCCACCTCGGCGATCCACCCATCCCGCACCAGCACCGTCACGTTCCGGAGGAGCGTGTCGCGGGTCATCGGGATCACGCTCACCCCGGTGATGGCGAGGGTCCCCTTGGCGAGCGCCGTGCGTGACGGTTGGGCGGCGAGGGGCGAGACGGCGAGATACGAGACGGCGAGGACGAGCGCGAGGCGACGCATCACGACTCCGGAGGGGGACAGGCGACGTACGCCCCGCACCTCATCACGGTTT
>Ga0315910_10000707_pt1 | contig 32185 bp, 30 predicted proteins | sample EdamamesoilMG_FD_204470 | JGI IMG/M metagenome (GOLD analysis project Ga0315910, IMG submission 204470) | Garden soil microbial communities collected in Santa Monica, California, United States - Edamame soil | ecosystem: Environmental > Terrestrial > Soil > Garden | place: USA: California... | reverse complement strand
GCGCCGAACGGGCCGAGGCCTTCATAAATTCGGTGCCGCTGGGGCGCAAGGGCGAGCCGCGCGAGATCGCGGAAGCGGTCGCCTTCCTCGTGTCCGACGCCGCGAGCTACGTGACCGGCCAGGTCGTATTCGTCAACGGCGGCGGGCCGGGCGGCTGAGCGGATGCCGCTGATCCGGCTGGAACAGCCCGAAGATACCGAAGCCATTCGCGAAATCCTGGTTGCCGCCTTCGGGGGCGAAGCCGAGGCGCGGCTCGTGGAGCGCCTGCGCGCATCTGGCAAGATGGTGCGCGCCCTGGTCGCGGAAGAGCAGGGACGGGTGCTGGGCCAGGTTGCGTTTTCAAGGATCGAGATCGGAGAGGCGTCGACGCCGGCGCTCGCGCTTGCGCCGCTCGCGGTGATGCCGGCATTCCAGCGCCTGGGCATCGGCAGCGCGCTGGTCAGCGCGGGACTCCAGCAATTGCGGATCAGCAACCACCCCCGGGTTATCGTAGTGGGCGATCCCGCCTACTATCCGCGCTTCGGATTCGTCCCGGCATCGAAGTTCGGGCTGGGCTGCCCGTATCCCGCGGGTGAAGCATTCATGGCCGTCGCGCTGGCGCGCGACGCGTTCAAGGGCGTCAGCGGCATGGTGAAGTACGGACACGAGTTCGACGACCTCGAATGAAGGTCGCGGGCTGGCGCGGCTCAGGGGTTCAGCGCAAGCCTTGAGAGCGCGGCGCGCATGGGTTCAGGCAGGGCCGTGGAGCGGCGCGATGCGCGGTCGACATATACGTGGATGAAATGCCCCTGGGCCGCCGCCGTCGGCTCCTCATTCCTGAACAATCCCACCTCGTAGCGCACGCTGCTGTTGCCCAGCTTCGCGACCCGCAGTCCGGCATGCACCGTGTCCGGAAAGCTGATCGGCGCGAAATAGCGGCACTGGGTTTCCACCACCAGGCCGATGACGGTGCTGTGCTCGATGTCTAGGACGCGCTGCTCGATCAGGTACTGGTTCACCACCGTGTCGAAATAGCTGTAGTAGACGACGTTGTTGACGTGGCCGTAGACGTCGTTGTCCATCCAGCGGGTGGGGATGCGCTGGAAGTGGCGATACGCTGTTCGGGGGTCCGGCGCGGGCTTGTCCATGTGCTCAGTCTCCGTGGGTGCGGGCCTGGTCTGCCGCGTCGCTGCGCCGGCGCATCTGGCTCCAGTTCACCGCCAGCAGGCCGGCTGCAACGATCACGAGCATTCCCACCAGCGTGACGGTCTCCGGAAAATCGCCGAATGCCAGGTAGGCAAGCAGCGTCGACCAGACCAGTTGCGAATAGATGTAGGGGGCCAGCGTCGAGGGCGAAGCGTACTCCATGGCGCGGATGAGCAGGAGGTGGCCGGTGCCGCCCAGCACGCCGATGCACACCATCAGCGCGGCCTGCACCCAGGTCGGCGTGACCCAGTTCAGGGGGGCCACGAAGCTGGTCACGATCGCACCCACCAGGGCCGTGTAGAACAGCGTCGTGTAGGGATGCTCGCGGCCGGACAGCTTGCGCGTGATGATCTGGTAGACGCTGAACAGGATGGCCGTGGCGAGCGGAAACACCGCGGGCAGCGACAGCACGCCGCCGCCCGGGCGCATGATGACCAGCACGCCGGCGAATCCCAGGCCGACGGCGATCCACTGGCGCGCGGTCACGCGGTCGCCCAGCATGGGGCCGGCGAGGAGGGTGGTCAGCACCGGCCCGACGAAGCTGATTGCGGCGGCTTCCGCGAGCGGCATGTAACGCAGCGCGAAATAGAAAAACACGGTGCTCATCACCAGCAGCAAGCCGCGCAGGATCTGCAGGCCCGGGCGCGCGGTGCGGAACAGCTGGGCGCCCATCCGCGGCAGGAGCAGCACGGCCATCACCGTTGCGTGGACCATGTAGCGCGCCCACATCAGCCCGGACATCGGGTAATGCTGCAGGACGTGCTTGGCCAGGGTGTCCATGGCCGAAAACATGAAGACCGCGCACATGATCAACACCACCCCGCGCATGGCGCGTCGGTGCGGGTGCTGGGCGTCCGCGGCGGTCATGGCCTGCTAGCGCGATGCGGGCAGGACGGAGCGTCCGGCAAAGGGCGCCGCTTTTCCCAGCGCCTCTTCGATGCGCAGCATCTCGTTCCACTTGGCCATGCGCTCCGACCGGGCGAAAGAACCCACCTTGAGCTGGCCCGCGTCCCATCCGGTCGCGAGATGCGCGATGGTGACGTCCTCGGTTTCGCCGGAACGGGCGGAGACGATCGTGCCCCAGCCCGCGCGCTTTCCGGCGTCCAGCGCCGCCCTGGTTTCCGTGACGGTTCCGGCCTGGTTGGGCTTGATCAGCACGGCATTGCACGCGCCGGCGGCGGCGGCCGACGCGACGCGAGCGGCGTTCGTCACCAGGAAATCGTCGCCGATGATCTGGACGCGCCGGCCGGCGGCGGCCGTGAACTTCTTCATGCCCTCCGCGTCGTCTTCGGCGACCGGATCCTCGATGGAAACGATCGGGTAGCGGTCGATCCAGGACAGCAGCAGTTCGCACAATGCGTCGCTGTCGAGTTCCCGGCCTTCGAGCTGGTAGCGGCCTGCCTTGCCGAATTCCGAAGCGGCAATGTCGAGCGAGATGCCGATATCCTCATGAGGCCGGTAGCCGGCGCGCTCGATCGCGCGCACCAGCATCGCCAGCGCCGCTTCGTTGGAGTCGAACGCGGGCCAGTATCCTCCTTCATCGGCCACCCCCTGCAACAGGCCGGCTTCCTGCATCAGCAGGCCCGCAGCGCGATACACCTCGGCGGTCATCGCCAGGGCGCCGTCGAAACTGTGCGCGCCCAGCGCCATGACCATGAAATCCTGGATGTCGACGCGGCGGCCCGCGTGCGCCCCGCCGCCGAACACCTGGATCTCCGGCAACGGCAGGCGCACGCTCTTTCCCTGCGCGAGAAAGGCGTAGAGCGGCATGCGATGCGCCCCGGCCGCCGCATGCAGCACCGCCATCGAGGTGGCAATGGTCGCGTTGCCCCCCAGCCTCGATTTGGTCGCGGTGCCGTCGAGCTGGATCAATTCGTCGTCGATTTCCGCCTGCCGCAGCGCGTTGCGTCCTTCGAGGCGGCGCGCGATCTCGCCGTTGACGTGCGCCACCGCCTTCGAGACCCCCATGCCTCCCAGCGTCGGGCCGCCGTCGCGCAGGTCCACGGCTTCATTCGAGCCGCGCGAGGCTCCTGCCGGCGCGATGGCGCGCCCGACCACGCCGCCGGCGAGCCGGACCTCCACTTCCACGGTGGGCCGGCCGCGGGAATCCCAGACCCGGCGGCCCAGCACGCGGGTAATCGTCGTATCGGTCATCTTGTTCCCATCGTCATTGCCGCCATGTGCGGATTTCTTCCTGCCACGCCGATCGCACCGCTGCCAGCCGCGGCACCGGCTCGCGCAGCAGCACTTTTGCCGTCCTGCGCACGCTTTCCCGCTGCGCGTCGGTCGTGATGTATTCAGCGGGCGACTTGCCGTCGATGCGGCCGAGGAACAGCCCGGGCAGCAAATGGGACGTGCGCGCCTCGATGTCCGCCTTCGGCTCCCAGGTCACGCCGGCGAGATAGCTGCCCGCGAGCGCGTCGAAGCATTGCAGGTAGGCGGCATGCCACTGCGGACGCCAGACGCATTTGAGCAGGAGGTGGTTCAGGCAGAAAGCCAGGTCGAACGCGGGATCGCCGTACCACGCGCACTCGGCATCAAGGAACACCGGCCCCTTCGGGCCTGCCAGGATGTTCTTCGGGCTTACGTCGCCGTGCACGAGCGCCTTCTTGGTCGCGCCCGTGACGCGCACCAGGCTTTCGAGGCGCTCCGCGACATCGGCATGGCGCTTCGCGGTCGCGGAGAGATACGGTTCGAGCCGGATCGGGAAAAAGATGTGGTCGGTCGGAAAGGCGAGCGCCACTTCCGTGTTGCCCGCCGTGCTGCCGTGGATGGCGGCAATGTTGCGTCCGACCGCGGCGGCGAAGTCCGCGGAAATGGTGCCGTCGCGCAGCTGCTGCTTCCAGACCGGATGCAGCGCGGGATCGAGGAATTCCATGGCAAACATGCCGGAGCCGGCGTCCTCCCCGAGCACGCGGGGCACGGCGTCCGGCACGACCCGCGCCGCGGTGCGCATCCATGCGATCTCGAAACGATTGCGTTCCACCGGGGCCTGCCAGTCCGCCTGCACCTTGAGTTTCGGCAGCGCGCGCTTGATGCAGAGGTCGCCGCGGGCCAGCGCCACGCGCACGATGTCGGAGGAAACGCCGCCGGTGAGGGGTTCGATGACGGGTTGCTCGCCCGTGCCGAGCAACCCCATGCGCGCGAGCGCGTCGAGGAAGAGTTCGTCGCTCATTCTTTGTTCGGGTTTCCCGGGCCGGCGGCTTATCATTAGCACGGGAATTCGGAGAGACGCACTCTATCACAGCCATGAAGGCCGTTCTGGCCCTGGACCAGGGCACCACCAGCTCGCGCGCCATCGTCTTCGACGCAGGCGGCCGCATCCTCGGCCTCGCGCAACAGGAACTCACCCAGATCTACCCGCAATCGGGATGGGTGGAACAGGACCCGGACGAGATCTGGTCCACCCAGCTCGCCACCGCGCGCGCGGCGCTGGCCCAGGCCGGCGTGGCGGCCGGCGACATTTCCGCCATCGGCATCACCAACCAGCGTGAAACGACGGTGCTCTGGGAGCGTGCCACGGGACGGCCGCTGGCCAACGCCATCGTGTGGCAGGACCGGCGCACGGCAGCCCTGTGCGAGCAGATGAAGCAGCAGGGCCTCGAAGCGCTGTTCACGGGGCGCACCGGGCTCCTGCTCGATGCCTACTTCTCCGGGACCAAGCTGCGCTGGCTGCTCGACAACGTCGAGGGCGCGCGCGCCCGGGCGCAAAAAGGCGAACTGGCATTCGGCACCGTGGACGCCTGGCTGATCTGGAAGCTGACCGGCGGCCGCGAGCATGTCACGGACGTCAGCAACGCCTCGCGCACGCTGATGTTCAACATCCATAACCGCGACTGGGATGACAAGCTGCTCGGCCTCCTGAGGGTGCCCCGCGCATTGCTGCCGCGCGTGGTGGCCTCCAGCGGCGTGTGCGCGGAAGCGGATGCCGGGCACTTCGGCCAGGGCATTCCGATCGGAGGCATCGCAGGCGACCAGCAGGCGGCATTGTTCGGCCAGCAATGCACCGGGTCGGGCATGGTCAAGAACACCTACGGCACCGGCTGCTTCATGCTCATGAACACCGGCAAGCGCCCGGTGGATTCGCACCACCGCCTGCTCTCGACCGTGGCCTGGGATGTAGGCGCGGGACTCGACTATGCGCTGGAGGGCAGCGTGTTCATCGCCGGCGCCGCCGTGCAATGGCTTCGCGACGGGCTCGGCATCATTCGGACCTCGGCGCAGGTCGAAGAGCTTGCGCGATCCGTGCCCGACAATGGCGGCGTCTACTTTGTCCCGGCACTCTCCGGGCTCGGCGCGCCCCACTGGGATCCGCACGCGCGCGGCACCGTCGTCGGCCTGTCCCGCGGCAGCAGTGCCGGCCACCTGGCGCGGGCTGCGCTCGAGTCGATCGCCTATCAGACCGCGGATGTGCTCGCCGCCATGCAGGCGGATTCCGGCATAGCCGTGAGCGAATTGCGCGTGGACGGCGGCGCCACGCAGAACGATCTCCTGATGCAGTTCCAGGCCGACCTGCTGGGCGTGCCCGTGGTGCGGCCGAAGGTCTACGAGACGACCGCCCTGGGCGCCGCGTACCTGGCCGGGCTCGCCACGGGCTTCTGGAAAGATGCCGCCGCCCTGCAGGCCCAGTGGCAACTGGACCGCCGTTTCGAGCCGGCGATGGAGGCCAGCCTGCGGTCTGCCCTCAAGGCTTCCTGGGCGAAAGCCGTTAAGCGTTCGCTGGGCTGGACCGACATGATTTGATTCAGTTAATCAACTTGGGTTGACAAGCGGCTGATTCAATTAGTAATGTGGTCGGTCCTAGCGTCCGGGGAGGGGCGGCGTCGGGCATGGCCAAGATCGCGGTATTCAACCAGAAGGGCGGCGTCGGGAAGACGACCACGTCGCTCAATCTGACGGCTGCGCTGGCGCGGCGCGGCTACAACCCGCTCTCCATCGATCTCGACCCCCAGGGACATCTTTCCTACGTTTGCGGCAGCAGCGTGGGCAATGCCGACGATTCCATCTTCGGCTTCTACCAGAACACCAAGCCCCTCACGCAGCTCATCCGTCCCGCGGTGGGCGGCTGGCTGGTCATTCCAGCGCATGTCGAGCTCTCCAAGGTCGATACCCAGTTCGGCAAGGGGCCGAACATCCTGAACCGGCTCAATGGCGGCATCGTCAAGGAAAACCTCAATACCGGCCGTCCGATCGTCCTCGACTGCTGCCCGATGCTGGGCGTGCTGTCGCTCAGCGCGATTTTCGCGGCGGACCGGGTGCTGGTCCCGGTTTCCGCGGATTACCTGGCCGTGCAGGGCGTGCTCCAGGTCGAGAAAACCCTGAAGGCGCTCGAGCACGTGCTCAAGAGGCGGCTGCCGCGCCGGTATGTCGTGACCCGTTTTGATGCACGCCGCAAGATGTCGCACCAGATCTACGATGAGCTGAAGGCGCGCCACGGGGACGAGGTCTGCAATACCCGCATCACGGAGAACGTCAGCGTGGCCGAAAGCCCGGCGGTGAAACGGGACGTGTTTGCCCATGCACCCGAAAGCCGGGGCGCCCAGGACCACGAAAGCCTGCTGCTGGAACTGATCGAAAGCGGGTTCGTCGAACCGCGCAGCCAGGAACCCGCTCCGCCGGCGGAAGATCCGCGCCTCAGCTTCCTCAAGCCCCTCCCCGAAGGTTCCCTGAACTGACGCCGTGCCTGCGTGCGCGGGCTAGTCGTCCTGCTGGCGGGAAATCAGCGAGATGATGTTCTCGAGGTCGCTGCCCTCGTCGCGCGATGCGGTCTGCATCTGCTTGCACTCGATGATCTCGCAGTGCATGTACATCTGCGAGATCTTGCGTTCCGCCTCGGCCTGGTCGCGCGCGTGCACCACGAGGTTGTCCACCGGAAGGCCGCTGCGCGTGCGGATCCTGAATCCGAACTTGAACATGGGGGCGGGCGGCATCGGCATGGCGCTATTGTAGGCGGAAGCGGGCCATTGCCGCCGGCGCCGGGTGCCTGGGCTTCCTTCTTGCTTGCTCGGCAGGTGCGAAACGGGCGGGCGTGAACTTTTTGGCCCGGCGGGCGCTCTTCAGGCTTGCTGCGCCCTGAAATCCCGGCGGTAACGCTGGAAGTTCTGCACGTAGTGCTCGGCATTCCCCAGCAGGCGCTGCACCTCCTCGTCGGTGAGCTGGCGCACGACCTTGCCGGGGGAGCCCACCACCAGGGACCGGTCCGGGATTTCCTTGCCTTCGGTGATGAGGGCATGCGCGCCGATTAGGCAGTGCTTGCCGATGCGGGCGTTGTTGAGGATGGTCGACTTGATGCCGATGAGGCTGCCTTCGCCGATGGTGCAACCATGCAGCATCACCTGGTGTCCGATGGTGACATTGCGGCCGACGGTGAGCTGAACGCCCTCGTCGGTATGCAGCACGCTGTTGTCCTGGACGTTGGAGCCTTCGCCGATGGTGATGAGGTCGTTGTCGCCGCGGATGACGGTGTTGAACCACACGCTGGCGTGGTGCTCGAGGATCACGGAACCGATGACGGTGGCGTTGTCCGCCACCCAGCAGTCGCCGCGCGTGACGACTTTGCGTTCGCCCAATGAATAGATCATGAATGCTGCCGGAGGGAGTGAAGGCCTGATTATAGCGGGACGTTTACCACCCCATGCGCGCAGGAGATAATTGCCGTCAATCGCAAGGAGACCGACCATGCCACCCGATACTGCAACCAAGAGCGCCGGACAGACCGACATCGCCGCCCTGCTGGGCGCCGATGCCGACAAGCTGCTCGGCCATGCCTGCAAGGGCATCCCGAAGGAATCGCTGCACCTGCCAGGACCCGATTTCGTCGATCGCGTTTTCGCGCCGTCGGATCGCGCCGCGCCAGTCCTGCGCAGCCTGCAGCAACTCTTCGGCCACGGACGCCTGGCCGGCACCGGTTACCTGTCGATCCTGCCGGTGGACCAGGGCATCGAGCATTCCGCTGGCGCGTCCTTCGCCAGGAATCCCGCCTACTTCGACCCGGAAAACATCGTCAAGCTGGCGATGGAGGGCGGCTGCAATGCGGTGGCTTCCACGCTGGGCGTGCTCGGATCGTGTTCCCGCAAATACGCGCACAGGATTCCCTTCCTGCTGAAGTTCAACCACAACGAATTTCTCACCTACCCGAACAAGTACGACCAGATCTTTTTCGCGAGCATCCGGCAGGCGCGCGAAATGGGCGCGGTGGCCGTGGGGGCGACGGTCTATTTCGGCTCGCCGGAATCGGCGCGCCAGATCGTCGAGGTGAGCAAGGCCTTCGAGATCGCCCATGAGATGGGGCTGGCGACGGTGCTCTGGTGCTACCTGCGCAACCCGGCGTTCAAGTCCGACAAGGACTACCACGTCTCCGCGGACCTGTCGGGCCAGGCGAACCACCTCGGCGTGACCATCGAGGCGGATATCATCAAGCAGAAGCTGCCCGAGAACAACGGCGGCTACAACGCGATCAGCACCAAGGAAAATCCCTACGGCAAGATCGACAAGAAGGTGTACACCGAACTGACCAGCGACCATCCCATCGACCTCACGCGTTACCAGGTGGCCAACTGCTACATGGGGCGCGCGGGCCTCATCAATTCAGGCGGCGCTTCCTCCGGCGAGAGCGACCTGGCCGAGGCAGTGCGCACGGCGGTCATCAACAAGCGCGCCGGTGGCATGGGCCTGATCTCCGGGCGCAAGGCGTTCCAGCGGCCGATGCAGGAAGGCGTGGGCATCCTCAACGCCATCCAGGACGTCTATCTTTCGAAGCAGGTGACCATCGCCTGAACGGCAAATTTCAAGGGCAAGCCCTTCGCCACCGCGATGAGAGCTGAATGAGAAAAAGCGACGGCCCGCGAGGGCCGTTCGCTTTTCAGGCGACCGCGAGGCTGCTGGCGAAGCGCGGATAGGTCTCCGCGATGCGGGCACGCACCGGCCCGCGGATGGCGTCGAGTGTGGCGGCATCCGGCGGCTCGGTGACGGGGACCGTGGCGGGACAGTCGAATTCGAATCCCGTGTTGTCGCGGATTTCCTCCACGCTGTGGCCCGGGTGTACGCTTTGCAGCCGGAAGCGGCGACGCGGGCGGTCGAAGGCGAACAAGCCCAGCGAAGTGAGCAAAGCCTGCGGCCCGCCCGGCCGGTAAACACCGTCGTCGCTTGCACCCGGCGCGCTGATGAAATCCACCTTAGGCACCATCACGCGGCGCGAATGCTCCTCGCGGAAGAGGATCACGCGCGGCACGAGGTAGTAGAGATAGGCCGAGCCGAACGAGCCCGGCCAGCGCACGTCGCTGCTGGGATAGGCACCGCTACCCACCAGGTTGATGTTCGCCGCGCCGTCGATCTGGCCGCCGCCGAGGAAAAAGGCATCGAGGCGGCCCTGTGCGGCAAGGTCGAACAGCTCGACGCCGCCGCTGGTGAAGTTCTCGTCATGCGGCGAGTTGAGCACGGTCACGCGCAGTGCATTGCCTGATTGCTGGCGGGCGAGCAGGGCGCCTGCGCCGGGAATCGGCGAGGCAGCGCCTGTGGCAACGTGCCGACAACCGTGCAGCAGGCGCGCGATGGCCGTGACCAGCAACTCCGTGGGGGTGCAGCCCGTCATGCCGCCTGGCGCTCGGGCGCCAGCCAGGTGTCGAGGAACCGCGCGAATCCGGCCTCGGTGCGGGCCTCGGACGCGTAGCGGGCCAGCAACGCGTCGTCCGCGGAATATAAATCGTGGAACGGCAACGGTGCGGCCCCGCGCGGTGCCGCGGCTATGGCGGTCACGTAAGTCGATGGCAGCACGCCGGCGGCCCGTCGCGGATCGTCGAGCAGGTTGCCGTCGACGATTTCCTCGGTGGTGATGAAGGTCTGCTTCGAGGCGTGCGCCATGAGCATCAGCTCGCGGCGCATTCCCACCCAGGCGTTGCCATTGCGATCCGCCACCGGCACATGGAACAAGGCCACATCGGGTGCGATGGCGGGCAGCGCGACGATGGGATCGCCCGGCGCGAACGGATTGTCGATCACTTTCCAGTCCCGCCTGTGCGTCAGGACGTCGGAGCCGATGAGGCCGCGCAACGGCAGGAAGGGCAGGCCTTTCTCGGCGGCCTGGAGGCCCGCATAGATCGCGGGGCAGGTGGCATCGAGGATGCGCACCCGCCCTTCGCGCACGGCGGCGCTGAAGCGCGGCGCCGCGCCGAGCTCGCCCAGGGTCACCGCGGAGGTCTCGATGGTGGCAACCGCGCCGGCGCCGATGAGCAAGTCGGCCGCCAGGCCGCCGACGGGCACGCAGACCAAATGCAGGTTGCGCGTACCGCGCCTGAGAATCTCGCGCACGCCCGCCAGCGACGGTCCGGAGACGTCCTTGGGCATCACCAGCTTGCAGCCGTCGGGAATGCAGGCGGCGATCTCTTCGAGCGGGAGGGTTGATCCGAGGTCCATGACTGTTTGCTGGGTGAGCAGCGCGGTCATTATGGCGCGTATGCCGGCGCGCGGCCAAACCCGCTTGCGCCGGCTGCGCGCCCGGCGGATAGTGGCCGCAATCCGCAACCGGAGCGTGGAACATGAAAAGCAAGCTGCAGGCCGCCCTGGCGCTGGCCTTCCTGGCAGTCGGTCATGCTGTCGCCGCGGACGAGGCGCAGGTGCTTTCCCGGCTGCGACAGGACATCTCCGCGCTCATCGGCCCGGCGAAGTGCATCAACCTCGTGCATTGCCGCGTCGCGGCCCTGGGCGTCAATGCCTGCGGAGATCCCGCCGAATACGTCGTCTACTCGTGGCTGTCCACGGACAAGGGCGTCCTGGAAACGCGGATCGCGGAATACAACTTCGCGCAGGAGGACCTGCAGAAAAAGCAGCAGGCTGGCGGCGCGTGCGTGGTGCGGGCCGAACCCGTGGCGGCGTGCGTCAACGGACGCTGCGTGCTTCCTGCCCAATAACCGTCGAAATCCTCAGCATGACGTCCGGGTTTCGACACCGGATCCCTGCTCGAGGGCCGCAACGATCTCCTCGATGAGGCAGGACGCCGCATAGACGGTTTCCATGGCGTCCAGGCGGCTGCCCCGATGGATGGCCCTAAGGCCCTGATCCAGCATCGAATCGGCCGTGCTCAACTGACTGCGGATCGCTTCCAGCGCTTTCAGGTTCGGGCGAGGCATGGGGGCCTCCTTCGGGATTGCGTGCCATGACTGTTGCATGGCGCGTGCCCGGGGCGGCGCCACCCGTCGCCGACGAACGGCAGGCGAAAAAAATCCCGCTGGCCGTGAAGCCCGCGGGATTTCGTGTGTGCGTCGTTCCTAGAGGACCGGGACCAGCAGCAACGCGACGATGTTGATGATCTTGATCAGCGGATTGACCGCCGGGCCCGCCGTGTCCTTGTAAGGATCGCCGACGGTGTCGCCCGTCACGGCGGCCTTGTGGGCGTCGGAGCCCTTGCCGCCGAAGTGGCCGTCCTCGATGTACTTCTTGGCGTTGTCCCACGCGCCGCCGCCGGTGGTCATGGAAATCGCGACGAACAACCCGGTGACGATGGTGCCGATCAGCAGGCCGCCCAGCGCGCGAATGCCTGCTCCGGGTCCCATCAGCCAGTTCATGCCGAACGCCACCACGACCGGCACCAGTACCGGCAGCAGCGACGGAATCATCATTTCCTTGATCGCCGACTTGGTCAGCATGTCCACCGCGCGCGAATAGTCCGGCTTGGCGGTGCCTTCCATGATGCCCTTGATCTCGCGGAACTGGCGGCGTACCTCGTTTACCACCGAACCCGCGGCGCGGCCCACCGCTTCCATCGCCATGGCGCCGAACAGGTAGGGCACCAGTCCGCCGATGAACAGGCCGATGATGACCGCGGGATCGGACAGCGAGAACACGGCCGCCTTGCTCGCGGCTTCCAGGTTGTGGGTGTAGTCGGCGAACAGCACCAGCGCGGCGAGGCCGGCGGAACCGATCGCATAACCCTTGGTTACCGCCTTGGTGGTGTTGCCCACGGCATCCAGCGGATCGGTGACGGCACGGATGCTCGGGGGCAGTTCGGACATTTCCGCGATGCCGCCGGCGTTGTCCGTGATGGGGCCGTAGGCGTCAAGTGCCACGATCATGCCGGTCATGGACAGCATGGCCGTTGCCGCGATGGCGATGCCATAGAGGCCGGCGACGGCATGCGATGCCCAGATGGCGGCGCAGACAGCCAGCACTGGCAGGGCGGTGGACTTCATGGAAACGCCGATGCCGGCGATGATGTTGGTGGCGTGGCCGGTCTGCGATGCCGCGGCGACATGGCGCACCGGGCCGTATTCCGTCGCCGTGTAGTACTCGGTGATCACCACCATCAATGCGGTCAGCACCAGGCCCACCAGCGACGCGTAGAACAGGTTGATTGCGCCGAGCTTGCTGTCGGCCATCATGTTCGTCGTGATGAAGTAGAAGGCGATTGCGGCGATCACGCCGGACACGATCACTCCCTTGTACAGGGCGTTCATGATCTTGCCGCCTTCCTTCGCTTTCACGAAGAACGTGCCGATGATCGAGGCGATGATCGATGCGCCGCCCAGGACCAGGGGATAAAGCACGCCGTTGATTCCCGCATCGGCCGCCATCAGGCTGCCGAGCAGCATCGTGGCGACAATGGTGACCGCATAGGTCTCGAACAGGTCGGCCGCCATGCCGGCGCAGTCGCCGACGTTGTCGCCGACGTTATCCGCGATCACCGCCGGGTTGCGCGGGTCGTCTTCCGGAATGCCGGCCTCCACCTTGCCCACCAGGTCGGCGCCGACGTCGGCGCCCTTGGTGAAAATGCCGCCACCCAGCCGCGCGAAGATCGAAATCAGCGAAGATCCGAATGCGAGGCCGACCAGGGCGTGCAGCGCTTTGTCGGAATCGACGAAATGCAGGAGGATGCCGTAATAACCGGCCACGCCGAGCAGGCCGAGGCCGACGACGAGCATGCCGGTGATGGCGCCGCCGCGGAAGGCCACTTGCAGCGCGGCATTGATGCCGTGGCTGGCGGCCTCCGCGGTGCGGACGTTGGCGCGCACCGACACGTTCATGCCGATGTAACCCGCCGCACCCGAAAGCACGGCGCCGACGACGAAGCCGATCGCCGAGGACCAGTCGAGTCCGAATCCGAGCACGACGAACAGCACGGCGCCCACGACCGCGATGGTCGCGTACTGCCGGTTCAGGTAGGCCTGGGCCCCCTGCTGGATGGCCGCGGCGATCTCCTGCATGCGGGCATTGCCCGCAGGCCTGCCCAGAATCCACTGAGTCGAGATCGCCCCGTAGGCAATCGCGATGATCGCGCAGACCAGCGCGAAGATCAGTGCTGAAGACATGAATCCCCCTTTATCGATTTCAATACAGGGCCGAAATGGGCCGGCCCTTTAGCCCTGGAGTGTAAAAACGGAACTGCGCTGCCGGCATCCCCGGGCAGGGGCATGCCTGCGAGCTAACGCGCGATTTTAACTGAGTTTCCGGCCGAAATAACCCTCGGCGCCGGGCTACAGGACGAATTCAGGGAGTTTCTTGGGGACCGCGGCGTTCTTGAGGACGACATATCGGGGCAGGCCGTTGCGGTAGGGCGGATAATCCTCGCCCACGATCAGCGGCGCCAGGTAGCGCCTGCACTTTTCGGTAATGCCGAAACCATCGTCGCTGATGTAATCCCGGGGCAGCTTTTTCTCGACGTTGGCAACGTCATCCAGGCTGGCCACGCCGACGGCCCACTTGTACGGCGCGTTGGACTTGCGAACGATGGTGGGCATGACGGCATTGCGGCCCTTCAGCGCCAGTTCAACCGCGGCCTTGCCGACGGCGTAGGCCTGGGCAACATCCGTCTTCGAGGCGATATGGCGGGCGGCGCGCTGCAGGTAGTCCGCGACGCTGTAGTGGTACTTGAACTTGAGCCCATCCTTGACGATGCCGGCGATCACCGGCGCCACGCCGCCGAGCTGGGCATGGCCGAACGCGTCGCGCGTGCCCTGGTCGGCGAGGAACCTGCCGTCGATGTCGCGCACGCCTTCCGAGACCACGATCGAGCAGTAGCCGTAGCGCTTCACCAGGGCGTCGACGCGGCCCAGGAATTGGGCCCGGTCGAAGGGGATCTCGGGAAACAGGATCATGATCGGCAGGTCGCCGGGTTTCTCCGCGGCCAGGCCGCCCGCCGCCGCGATCCAGCCGGCGTGGCGCCCCATGACTTCGAGGATGAAGACCTTGGTGGACGTCTTGGCCATCGAGGCGACGTCGAAACTCGCCTCGCGGGTGGAAACCGCGATGTACTTGGCCACCGACCCGAAGCCCGGGCAGCAGTCGGTGATCGGCAGGTCGTTGTCGACCGTCTTCGGCACGTGGATTGCCTGGATGGGATAGCCCAGGGTCTGCGACAGCTGCGAGACCTTGAGGCAGGTGTCGGCCGAATCGCCGCCGCCGTTGTAGAAGAAGTAGCCGATGTCGTGGGCCTTGAAGACTTCGATCAGGCGCTCATACTGCGCCCGGCTCTGCTCCAGGCCCTTGAGCTTGAACCTGCATGAACCGAACGCGCCGGCAGGCGTGTGCTTGAGCGCGGCAATCGCCGCCGCCGGCTCCTTGCCGGTGTCGATGAGGTCTTCGGTCAGCGCGCCGATGATGCCGTTGCGGCCGGCGTAGACCCTGCCGATCTTCGCCTTGTGCTTCCTCGCGGTCTCGATGACCCCGCAGGCCGAAGCGTTGATGACGGCCGTCACGCCGCCGGACTGGGCATAGAAGGCATTTCTCTTGGACATGTTCTCTCCTGCGGACCTGTGGCGCCTTGCGCCGCCCCCGCCGGGACGGGATCCGTGCGCGCCTGCGACTGAGAGCGCGGTTCTTGTAAAAGGTTTACCGGAGGACGGCGAAAATGCGGTCGCGGATCGAATCCATCGATCCCACGCCCTCGATGCGGGCGTATCTCGGCGCGCCGGGAACGCCGCTGGCAGCCCAATCCGAGTAGTAGGCCACCAGGGGCTTGGTCTGCGAGTGGTAGACCTCCAGCCGCTTCTTCACGGTCTCTTCCTTGTCGTCGTCGCGCTGGATTAGCGGTTCCCCGGTCGCATCGTCCCGTCCCGCGACCTTCGGCGGATTGAACACGGTGTGGTAGGTGCGGCCCGACCCTACATGGACCCGGCGGCCGGACAGGCGCCTGACGATCTCCGCGTCGTCGACGTCCACCTCGATCACGTAATCCAGGTTGACGCCTGCCGCCTTCATCGCGTCGGCCTGCGGGATGGTGCGCGGGAATCCGTCGAACAGGAATCCCCTGGCGGCATCGGGCTGCTTGATGCGCTCCTTTACCAGGCCGATGATGACGCCATCCGGCACGAGCGCGCCGGCATCCATGAACTTCTTCGCCTCGAGGCCCATCGGCGTGCCGGCCTTCACCGCCGCGCGCAGCATGTCGCCGGTCGAAATCTGCGGGATGCCGAATTTCTGGGTGATGTGCGCTGCCTGCGTGCCTTTGCCGGCGCCGGGCGCCCCGAGAAGGATGAGTCTCATGGTGTTTTTTTTCCCCAAGTAATCGAATCCGCGGCCGCCTCCCGCCGCCGCGGCGTCACTGCGTCACGGCGTCACGGCGTCACGGCGTCACGGCGTCACGGCGTCACGGCGTCACGGCGTCACGGCGTCACGGCGCAATTATAAAGGCTGGCCCGGCGCCGAAAATGCCCGGCGCATCTTTTCCAGGTCCTCCGGCGTATCCACGCCCGGCTCGGGCGCGTGCCCCGTGATGGCAACACTGATGCGGTGCCCCTGCACGAGCGCGCGCAACTGTTCCAGCGCCTCGAACTGCTCGATGGGGGCGGGGGGCAGGCCCGCGTAGGCCTGCAGGAAGCTGCAGCGGTAGGCATAGAGCCCGAGGTGCCGGTAGACGGGCAATCCGGGCGGCAGCGAAGAGGGGTCCGCCTTGAAGGCATCCCGTGCGTAAGGGATGGGCGCGCGGGAGAAGTACAGGGCGTAGCCATCCTTGTCCATGACGACCTTCACCGCATTCGGATCGAACATCTCCGCGGCGCTGCCGATCGGATGGCAGGCGGTCGAAATCGCGGCGTCGCCGTGCGAGGCCAGCTGTTCCGCCACCGAGCGGATGAGGATCGCGGGGATGCGCGGCTCGTCACCCTGGACGTTGACCACGATGCGATCCGGGGGCCAGCCCCGCTGCCGGGCCACCTCGGCGATGCGATCGGTGCCGGATGCGTGATCGGCGCGGGTCATCAATGCGGAGTATCCATGGCTCGCCACCGCGGCCCGGATCCTCTCGTCGTCCGTCGCGACGATGACTTCCTGCGCGCCGGCTTCGCGCGCGCGATCCGCGACGTGGACCACCATGGGCTTGCCCGCGATGTCGGCCAGCGGCTTGCCGGGCAGGCGGGACGACGCGTAGCGCGCGGGAATGACGACGACGAAATCAGGCACGGGGCAGGCGCGAGGAGCCGGCGGCGGCTGGTCGCCGGAGGGCTGCAGGGACCGCGGGGGTCCGTCGGGCCTCGTGCTTCATATCTCGGCTTCCGGGGGGATCTTGCGCGCCTCGTCTTCCAGCATCACCGGAATGTCGTCGCGGATCGGGTAGCCCAGGCGGCACGCCTTGCAGACGAGCTCGCGTTCGGCCTTCCGATACAGCAGGGGGCCCTTGCAGGCCGGGCAGACCAGGATGTCAAGCAGCTTGGAATCCATGGGGCGCTTTCAGTTTTTGGAGGATGCGTTCGCCGAGCGCGGGCGCGACTTGCGCGTCCACCGCCAGGACCCAGTGGTTTTCGCGGCCGAAGGGTCGGCATTTTATCGCATCCTTTTCGGTCATGACGACATCGCGGCCGTCCCCGAACTCGATATCCGCGGGCACGAAGGCATGATGGTCCGCGAAGGCATGCGGCGTGATTGCAAGGCCGAGGCCGCGCAGCTGCGCGAAGAACCGCTCGGGGTTGCCGATGCCGGCGACGGCGTGCACGGCTTGTCCGTGGAACGCCGACGCATCGCGCGTGACGGCCGGATGCGACAGGCTGGCGAAGGTCGAGCCCTGCAACGACATGGCGTAAGCCCCGGGCACCTTCATGGGGCCGGGTCCATTGATGACGACGGCGTCGACTTCGCGCAGCCGGCTCGCCGGCTCGCGCAGCGGTCCGGACGGAATCGGCAGGCCGTTGCCGAGGCCGCGCGCGCCATCCACGACCGCGATTTCCGCATCGCGTTGCATCCCGTAATGCTGCAACCCGTCGTCGCTGACGATGACGTTGCATTCGGGATGCGCATCGAGCAGCGCGCGCGCCGTCGCCAGCCGGTCTGCGCCGACCCAGACGGGGCAGGAGGTGCGCCGTGCCAGGAGCACCGGCTCCTCGCCGACCGCGGCGGGATCGTCATCGGATCTGGCGGCGCGCGTCTCGCCGTCGCCGCCATAGCCGCGGCTGACGATGCCGGGGCGCCATCCCCGGCCGAGCAGGAAGGCGCAGAGCCAGATCACGAACGGCGTCTTGCCCGTGCCTCCCGCCGTGATGTTGCCCACCACGATGACAGGCACGCCGGCGCGTCCCGCGTCGATTACGCCCGCCCGGTAGGCGCATCGCCGCGCGGCGGCCGCAAGCCGGAACAGGAGGGCCAGCGGCAGCAGGACAATCGAGAGCCAGGAAAGGCGATACCAGTGGCGGTCCGGCGAAATCACCTGGGGTTCACCGTGGATCGCGGCGGTGGCGCGGGCTAGCGATGCTGTTGCTGCGTGGTGAACGTGATCTTGCCGAAACCGGCCAGGCGCGCGGCTTCCATCACGTTGATGACCGACTGGTGGGTGGCGTTGGCGTCGGCGTTGATGATGATCACCGGGTCGGGATTCGATCCGGCGGCCTTGCGCAATTCGCCGGCGAATGCGTCGGTGGAGCCGAAAGCGACCGTGGTGCGATTCACCACGTACTGGCCCGTGGAAGACACGCCGACGTTGATATGGCTGGGACGGTCCGCGGGCCGGTTGGCGTCCGCGGTGGGCAGGTTGATCTGCAGTTCCGAGTACTTCGAGTACGTCGTGGTGACCGCGAGGAAGATCACGATGACGATCAGGACGTCGATGAAGGGCACGAGGTTGATCTCGGGCTCTTCGCGGAACGATCCTCGGCGGAAATTCATGCTCGGCCCCGGGGTCAGCCCTGGCGTTTGCCCTGGATGATCTCGACGAGCTTGACCGCCTGGATTTCCATCTCCACCACCAGCGAATCCGCGCGCGCCCTGAAGTGGCGGTAGAACACCAGGCTCGGCACGGCGACGATGATGCCGAATGCGGCGTTGTAGAGCGCGATGGAGATGCCGTGGGCGAGGTCCCCGGGATTGGCCATGCCCTGCGGGCCCTGCACGCCGAAAATCTCGATCATGCCGACGATGGTGCCGAGCAGGCCCAGCAGCGGGGACATGGTCGCGATGGTGCCCAGCGTGGTGAGGAAGCGATCGAGTTCGTGGGTCACGGCCCGTCCGGCTTCCTCCACCGATTCCTTGATCACTTCGCGCGAGCTGCCGGCCTCCTTGAGCGCCGCGGCAAAGATGCGGCCAAGCGGCGAACTCTGCGAAAGCCGCGAGAGCATCTCGGCGGAGACGCCTTTCTGGCGGAACTCCTGCACCACTTTCGGCAGCAGGTCGCGCGGCGCGACCAGGTCCTTGCGCAGGCTGTAGAAACGCTCACCGATGATGCCGACGGCGATGATCGAGCACAGGATGATGGGCCAGATCGGCCATCCGGCGGCCTCGATGATGTGAATCAAGTGAGCTCCAGGCTTCTGAAAAGTCGCGCCACTTTAAACTGCAACGCGGGGGGCAGCAAGCAAGTGCAAATGCATGGCGCTGCGGGCGCAATTTCGCCGTCACGCAGGCTTGACAGTGCTGCGCCGACGTTATCCATTGCCGAAAAACTGTCCACAATCTTTGTGGATAACATTGTGCACAGCTTGTACAAACGCGCGATAAGTGGAGCAAGCGAAAGCGTTTTTTGTTTCGCGACCAAAAAATGTGCGTCCCCTTTAGATGCGAAAAATCATGAGGTTGTGAAAGACCCCCGCGTGGTTGCATGGTTTGCGGGAAGGGTGTGTTGCAGCCGGATGACCGCTGTGGATGAAAACCAGCGCCAAAACGCGCTTGTCAAGCCCGGTCAAAAGGCTGAATCGAAACGAATCGATGCGCGATGGCGCGCGCCGTTCTCCTAGAATGTCGCCGTGAGCGTTCAGAATGAAGCGTGAACCGCCGAATGAAACAGGAATTCCCTGGACCGAGGCCATGAACAAGCCGACAACGGATGCGGTCGTCACGGTCTCCGAACTCAACAGGCGCGCGCGCGAACTGGTGGAAGGCGCCTTTCCCCTGGTCTGGGTCGCCGGCGAGATTTCCAATTTCACGCGGGCGACGTCCGGCCACTGCTACTTCTCCCTGAAGGACGCAACCGCCCAGGTGCGCTGCGTGTTTTTCCGGCACAAGGCGGCGTTGCTCGACTGGAAGCCGGAAAACGGCATGCAGGTGGAGGTGCGTGCGCTGCCCTCGTTTTACGAGGCGCGGGGGGAATTCCAGCTGGGTGTCGAGAACATGCGCCAGTCAGGATCCGGCGCGTTGTTCGAGGCGTTCGAGCGGCTGAAGAAGCGCCTGCAGCAGGAAGGCCTGTTCGATGCCTCGCGCAAGCGCGCGATCCCGGCCCTCGCGCGAACCGTCGGCGTGGTCACGTCCCCGAAGGCCGCGGCATTGCGCGATGTCCTCACGACACTGGCGCGCCGCATGCCGGGCACCCGCGTCGTCATCTATCCAGCGCCGGTGCAAGGGCAGGGCGCGGCCCAGCGCCTCGCGGAAGCCATCGCGACGGCATCCTCGCGCGCGGAAGCCGATGTCCTGATCGTTTGCCGTGGCGGAGGCAGCATCGAGGACCTGTGGTCGTTCAATGACGAAGCCGTTGCCCGCGCCATCGCGGCGTGCTCGATGCCGGTCGTCGTCGGCGTCGGTCACGAGACGGACTTCACCATCGCGGACTTCGTCGCGGATGCGCGCGCGCCCACGCCGACCGCGGCCGCCGAGCTTGTCAGCGCGAGCCGCGCGGAACTCGCCGCCCGGCTGGCCGCAATGCGGGCGCGCCTGCAGCGCGACATCGACCGCATGCTCGGATTCCGCGCGCAACAGCTCGACTACCTGGGCAGGCGGCTGGTGCATCCGGGCGAGCGCGTGCGCGTCCAGGCGCGCCACCTGCTGCAGCTCGGCGTGCGCCTCAAGGGCGGTGCCCGGCGCATGGTCGAAGCGCGCTCCTGGCGCGTGGCCGAGCTCGCATCGGGCCTGCGCGCGGGCCGACCCGACCTCGAGGGATTGCTTGCACGCCAGGACGAAGCGCGCGTTCGCCTCGACCGGGGCCATGACCGTTTCCTGGAATTGCTCGCCAACCGGCTCGTGCGCGCCCGCGAAAGCCTGGCTCATCTGAATCCCCAGGCAGTCCTCGAGCGGGGCTACAGCATCGTCGCGGCCGAAGATGGGGGGATCGTCCGGGATGCGGGTGCAATACACGCCGGCGAGAGCGTGACGCTGCGCTTTGCGCGCGGTTCGGCGCTCAGCCGGATCGAAGCCGCTTTTCCCGCGCCGGATGTAACAAATTCCAAGGAGTGATTGCGGGGGGCGCGGCGGCGGGGGTATCGTGGCGCTGCTCTGCCCACAAGGCGCCGGCGGTTCCGCCGGCCCATCCCGAACAATATAGCCCGGAGGAATCATGAAATTCTTGAACGGAATTTATGCGTCGGCCATTGCGCTGGCGCTCTTCGCCTCATCCAGTGCGTTCGCGCAGACGGTCGACAAGAAAGTCCTGAACCTGGACGGCGCGCGCAAGGTCGCCGCCGCCGCCGAAGCGGAAGCGAAAAAGAACAACTGGAACGTGGTGATCGTCATCGTCGACGACGGCGGCAACCTGCTGTACCTGCAGCGCATGGACGGCACGCAGACCGGCAGCATCCAGGTCGCGATCGACAAGGCGCGCACGGCACAGGCCTTCAAGCGGCCGACCAAGGTCTTCGAAGACGCCATCGCCGGCGGCCGCAATGCCATCCTCGGCCTCAACGGCGCACTGCCGCTCGAAGGCGGACTGCCGATCAAGTCGGGTGACGAGGTGGTGGGCGCCATCGGCGTCAGCGGCGTCACCGCGCCACAGGACGGCCAGATCGCCAAGGCCGGCGCCGACATCGTCAAGTAATTCAAGGGCGGGAGGGTTCGGCCCTCCCGCGTCTCACGCCGCCATTTCCGCTTCGAGGCGGCGCGCGACCTGGTCCGCAAGGTCGTCTGCAAGGCAATCGAAGGTCGTCACTTCCGGCATCGCCCGCAACCAGGTGAGTTGCCGTTTCGCAAGCTGCCGGGTCGCTGCCACTGCTTTTTCGCGCAGCCCGGCCAGCGTGGTTTCTCCCTCGAGGTACTGCCACACCTGCCGGTAACCCACGCAGCGCATCGAAGGCAGGTCCGGCTTCAGCACGTATTCCTCGCGCAACTGCCGCACTTCGTTGATCAGGCCCAGCTCGAGCATTTCCTCGAAGCGGGCGGCGATCCTTTCGTGCAGTTGCAGGCGGTCGCCCGGAACCAGCGCCAGGGGGATCAGGCGGTAGGGCAGGTCGGCCGGCCCGCGCTCCGCGATGAGCTCCGACATCGGTTTTCCGGTGACATAGAACACCTCCATCGCCCGCTGGATGCGCTGCGAATCGTTGGGGTCGAGGCGCGCCGCGGTCGGCGGATCGATGCGCTGCAGCTCGCGGTGCAAGGCCGGCCAGCCCGACTCCGCCGCCATCGCGTCGAGGACCAGGCGCGTATCCGCGTCCGCCTCCGGCAGGTCCGACAGCCCTTCCCTGAGCGCCTTGAAATACAGCATCGTGCCGCCGACCAGCAGCGGCACGCGACCGTGCGACGCAATGTCGTGCATGCGGCCGAGCGCATCCTCCCGAAAGCGAGCGGCCGAATAGCGTTCGTTGGGCTCGATGACGTCGATGAGGTGGTGGGGCGTGCGCAACCGCGTGGCCAGGTCGGGCTTGGCGGTGCCGATGTTCATGTGGCGATAGACCTGGGCGGAGTCGACGCTGATGATCTCGACGGGAAAGCGGCGCGCAAGTTCCAGCGCCACGCCGGTCTTGCCGCTCGCCGTGGGGCCCATCAGCAGGATCGCCGGCGGCTTGCCCTGCAGCGGCTCGGCGAATCCGGGAAGGGAAACGAGGGTCAAGATGAAACCGTGAATGTCGTGAATGTCGTGAATGTCGTGAAATTCGTAACAGCCGGGCCGCGCCGTCACGCCGTCACGATCGTCACGCCGTCACGGCTTCACTTCCCCCTCATGAACATCTTGTCGAGCTCGCCGATGGTGACCTGGAACCAGGTGGGTCGCCCGTGGTTGCACTGGCCGGAACGCTCGGTGGCTTCCATTTCACGCAGCAACGCGTTCATTTCCTGAATGCTGAGCTGGCGATTTGCCCGCACGGCGGCGTGGCAAGCCATGGTGGCGAGCATTTCGTTCTGGCGCTCCTCGAGCACCCGGCTGCCGCCGAACTCGGCGAGTTCGGCGAGCACGTCACGCGCCAGCTGCGCGGCATCGGCCTGCGCAAGCGACATCGGCACGGCGCGCACGGCGATCGCCGTCGGGCCCAGGGCGGCGATTTCGAATCCAAGCCGGCCCAGGGTCTCGACGTTGTCCCCGACGGTCGCCACTTCGAGGGCGCTGGCGGTCATGGTTGCCGGAATCAGGAGCTTCTGGGTCGGAATGCGGTCGCCGTCGAGCGCGATCTTGAGCTTTTCATAGACGATGCGCTCATGCGCGGCGTGCATGTCGACCACGACCAGGCCGTTGACGTTCTGCGCCAGCACGTAAATCCCCGCGAGCTGGGCAAGCGCGAATCCCAGCGGATGCGATGTGCCGTCGGGCAACGGCGCGGGCGCCGCCAGCGCCCCGCCTCGTGCCGAACCGAACAGCGTTTCATAGAAGGAACCGGCTCCCGCAACGCCACCGGCTGCCGCGGCCGGCGCGCCGAAGCCGCCGCCGTGCGCGGTCGAACCGAAGTCCATGGACGGTTGCCGGAACGCGGGTTGCTGCCAGCCGGACGGGGAGTAACCTCCGCCCGTGCCGAACGGAGATGCACCGCCCTGGGCGCCCTGCGACACGGGGGGCGCGCCTGCCCGCGTCGCAGCCAGCACTTTCTCCAGCGCATGAAACACGAACTGGTGGACGCCGCGCGAATCGCGGAAACGGACCTCGATCTTGGTGGGGTGCACATTGGCGTCCACCAGGGCCGGGTCTAGGTCGAGGTACAGCACATAGGCCGGATGGCGATCGTGATGCAGCACGTCGTGGTAGGCCTCGCGCACCGCGTGGGAGAGCATCTTGTCGCGCACGAAGCGGCCGTTGACGAAAAAATACTGGGCGTCGCGGGCGGCGCGGGAAAAGGCCGGCTGCGCCACGAGCCCGCGCAGGCTGAACCCGCCGCTCTGCGCCGCAACGGCGATCGCCGCTTCGCGGAATGCATCGCCCAGGACCGCGTGCACGCGTTCTTCCACGGTGCCGGCCTGCAGGTGCCACTGCGCGCGGCCATTGTGCGCAAGGGAGAACCGGGCATCGGGACGCGACAGGGCGACGCGCCTGAACGTCTCGTCGCTATGGGCGAATTCGGTCTGCGCGCTGCGCAGGAATTTGCGGCGCGCGGGCGTATTGAAGTACAGGTCGCGCACTTCGATCACGGTGCCCGCGGCGGTTGCAGCCGGCTCCGGGGCGGAGACGGAGCCGCCGCTGGCTTCGATTTTCCAGGCGTGGGCTTCCTGCGGGGCGCGGCTCGACAGCGAGAGGTGCGAGACGGCCGCGATGCTTGCAAGCGCCTCGCCGCGAAAACCCAGGCTGGCCACGCGCTCGAGCGCTTCCAGGGAATCGATCTTGCTGGTGGCGTGCCGCGCCAGCGCCAGCGCGAGGTCGCCGCGGCCGATGCCGCCGCCGTCGTCGGCGACGCGGATCTGTTTCACGCCGCCTTCGGCGAGTTGCACGTTCACTTCGGTGGCGCCGGCGTCGAGGCTGTTCTCCATCAGTTCCTTGAGCGCCGAGGCGGGACGATCCACCACCTCGCCCGCGGCAATCTGGCTGATGAGGAGGTCGGGCAGAACGCGGATTGCGGGCATGGGCGGATTATATAGGGACGGGTAGTCGGCCCATAAGGCGCGGCACTGCGTTTTTCCGGCATCTGGCCGTATAATTCGGCCGCGATTGTCGGTCCAGATGCCCGCAGTACGGCGACCTCGCAACGGGTCGAGTTCCCGGCGCGCCGCCATTCGAATCTCATGCCGGTTTCAAATCAGGGGAAAGTGATGCCACAAATCATAGGCGTGCCGAAGGAAACCGCGGCCGGCGAGAAACGCGTCGCCACGGTGCCCGAAGCCGTCGAGAAGCTGATCAAGCTGGGCTTCGGCGTGAAGGTGCAGTCCGGGGCCGGGGATGCCGCCACCATCAGCGACGACGCCTATCGTGCCGCTGGCGCCGACGTCGTCGCCGACGCAGCCGCCCTGTGGGCCGGGTCGGACATCGTGTTCAAGGTGCGGGCGCCGAGCCCCGCGGAAGTCGCCCTGATGCGCGAAGGGGGAACGCTGGTCGGCTTCATCTGGCCCGCCCAGAATCCGGAACTCATGCAACAGCTGGCCGCCAAGAAGGCCACGGTACTGGCCATCGACGCGCTGCCGCGCACGCTCTCCCGCGCCCAGAAGATGGACGCCCTGACCTCGATGGCCGGCGTCAGCGGTTATCGCGCCGTCATCGAGGCGGCCAATGCCTTCGGCCGTTTCTTCAACGGCCAGATCACGGCCGCGGGCAAGGTGCCGCCGGCCAAGGTCTTCATCGCCGGCGCCGGTGTGGCCGGCCTTGCGGCCATCGGCACTGCCGCCAACATGGGAGCCATCGTTCGCGCCAACGATACCCGCGCGGAGGTCGCCGACCAGGTGGTGTCCCTGGGCGGCGAGTTCGTCAAGGTCGACTACCAGGAGGAAGGCTCGGGCGGCGGCGGCTACGCCAAGGTCATGAGCGAAGGTTTCCAGCAGGCGCAGCGCGCCATGTACGCCCAGCAAGCCAGGGATGCGGACATCATCATCACGACCGCCCTGATCCCCGGAAAGCCGGCACCCAGGCTCATCACCGCGGAGATGGTGCGGTCCATGAAGCCGGGCAGCGTGATCGTCGACATGGCCGCCGAGCAGGGCGGCAACTGCGAACTGACCGAGCCGGGCCAGGCCGTGGTCAGGCACGGCGTGACCATCGTCGGCTACACCGATTTGGCCTCGCGCCTGTCCAAGCAATCGTCGACGCTGTACGCCACCAACCTGTTCCGCGTCGCCGAGGAGCTGTGCAAGGCGAAGGACGGCGTCGCCATCGTCAACATGGACGACGATGCCATCCGCGGCCTGACCGTGGTCAAGGACGGCAGCATTACCTGGCCGGCCCCGCCCCTGAAGCCCGCAGCGGTGCCGGCGCCCAGGCCCGCGGCAGGGCCGGTGGCCGAGAAGAAGGGCGGGCACGGCCATGGCAGCAGCGCGCCGCTGCCGGCCAGGAGCCTTGCCATTCTTTTCGCCGTCGCCGCGCTGGCCTTCTGGTTCATCGGCGCCTATGCGCCGGCCGCTTTCCTGGGCCACTTCACCGTGTTCGTGCTGGCCTGCTTCATCGGCTACATGGTGGTGTGGAACGTGACGCCGGCCCTGCACACGCCGCTGATGAGCGTGACGAACGCGATCTCCAGCATCATCGCGATCGGCGCGCTGGTGCAGGTTGCGCCGCCCGTCACGGGCGATGCCGCGCGTCCCGCAACCTGGATCCTCGGCCTCGCGGTGGCCGGGATCGTGCTGACCACCATCAACATGTTCGGCGGCTTCGCGGTGACGCGGCGCATGCTCGACATGTTCCGCAAGTAGGAGACCGTCCATGTCCTTCAGTCTCGTCACGGTCGCCTACATTGGCGCGATCATCCTCTTCGTCCTGAGCCTCGGCGGGCTGTCGCATCCCGAGACCTCACGGCGCGGCAACCTGTACGGCATGGTCGGCATGACCATCGCGGTCCTCGCCACGGTGTTCGGCCCGCAGGTGACCGCGCACGGCTACGCCTGGATCGTCGGCGCCATGGTCGTGGGAGGTTCGATCGGCCTCTATGCCGCGCGCACGGTCAAGATGACCCAGATGCCGGAACTGGTCGCGCTGATGCACAGCCTGGTCGGCCTCGCGGCCGCGCTGGTCGGCTTTGCGACCTACATCGACCCGGCCGCGAGCGGCAACCTGCCGCACGCGGAAAAAGTCATCCACGAGATCGAGATCTATGTCGGCATCCTGATCGGCCTCGTCACCTTCTCCGGTTCGGTCATCGCCTTCGGCAAGCTCTCCGGCAAGATCGGCGGCAAGCCGCTGCTGCTGCCGGCGCGGCACTGGATCAACCTCACCGGCCTGCTCGTCGTCCTCTACTTCGGTGCGAAGTTCATCCAGGCCGATTCGGTCGATGCGGGCATGATTCCGCTGGTGGTGATGTCGGTGGTCGCGCTCCTGTTCGGCATCCACATGGTCATGGCCATCGGCGGTGCCGACATGCCGGTCGTGGTGTCGATGCTCAACAGCTATTCCGGCTGGGCCGCGGCGGCCACCGGCTTCATGCTGTCGAACGACCTTTTGATCGTGACCGGTGCGCTGGTCGGCTCCAGCGGCGCGATCCTGTCATACATCATGTGCCGGGCAATGAACCGCAACTTCATCAGCGTCATCGCCGGCGGTTTCGGCACCGGCGGCGGAGCGCCGGCGCCAGCCACGGGAGGTGCGCAGCCGGCGGGCGAGGTGACTTCGATCAGCGCCCCGGAAACCGCCGAGCTGCTGCGCGACGCGAAGAACGTCATCATCGTGCCGGGGTACGGCATGGCGGTGGCGCAGGCGCAGCACACCGTGTACGAGATCACCAAGGTGCTGCGCGACAAGGGCGTCAACGTGCGATTCGGCATCCATCCGGTGGCAGGCCGCATGCCCGGCCACATGAACGTGCTGCTCGCCGAGGCCAAGGTGCCCTACGACATCGTGCTGGAGATGGATGAGCTCAACGACGATTTCCCCGACACCGACGTGGCGATGGTCATCGGCGCCAACGACATCGTGAACCCGGCGGCGCAGGAAGATCCGGCCAGTCCCATCGCCGGCATGCCCGTGCTCGAGGTCTGGAAGGCGAAAACCTCCATCGTCATGAAGCGCAGCATGGCCTCGGGGTACGCGGGCGTCGACAATCCGCTGTTCTACAAGGAAAACAACCGCATGCTTTTTGGCGACGCGAAAAAGATGCTGGACGAAGTGCTGGCGGCGCTGAAAGGTTGAGGCGAATGTCGTTTGGCATGCGCGGTGGCGATGGTCGGATGCGCATCGCATCCGGTCTGCCGGGCTGGACAACGACCTCGCCGGCGCGGGCAAGACCCTGATGGCATTCGGCGATGCCGGGAGGGTCGTGGAGCGCATCGTCAAGGGAAATTGAGGCCAGGCCGACGACTTCGGCCCTAGACGCCGGGCCCGTCTGGCCTAATAATTGCGGTAAGACGCAGGAATCCGCCGTCATCGGCCGAATCTGGCGGCAACAAAGGCTTCTCCGGCGGGAGAAGCCTTAGTTGTTTTTCCGCATAGTCGAACGTCCGTTGTTGCGATTCCTGGCTTACGGGGACTTCAGAAAGAGCAAATTGGACAAGAAGACGATCTACTCCAAGACCGGCAAGGGTGTCCTGGAGATCAAGAACAAAGCCGGAAAGCTCTCCAAGGACCTCGTCAAGGTCCTGACGCTCGTCGACGGTAAATCGACAGTCGCGGACCTCATGGCGAAGGCCAAGTTCGATGACGCGGAGATGGACAAGGCCATCACCCAGCTGTCGGCCGGCGGCTACATCAAGGAATTCGCCAATACTTCCACCGGCGTCTCCCCGGGCGGTGGCGGCGCGGCCGGCGGCTATGTCGACGACCTCGATTTCACTTCTTCGCTGACCTCCTCGTCGGCGAAATCCAACCCTTACCAGTCCGCGCAGACCGAATGGCGCCAGCGCGAATCCGCCGACCGCGCCAAGGCCGAGCAGGACGCCAAGAAGAAACGCGAACTCGAAGAGCAGGCCAAGAAGGAGCAGGCCGGCAAGCAGGCCCGGGAGGAAGCCGGCCGCCTGGCCAAGGTGGAATCCGAGCGCAAGGCCAAGGAAGCCGCCGCGCACAAGATGCGCGAAGAAGGCGAGCGCAAGGCCAAGATCGAAGCCGAGGCCATGGCGCAGACCACCCGCGACCTGCAGAAGGTCCTGGAGGCGGAGCGCAAGGCCCTCGAGGAGAGCGAGCGCAAGAAGCAGGAAGAAGCCGCCCGCCGCGGCAAGGAAGAAGCCGAGAAGCGCGCGCGTGACGAAGCGGAGCGCAAGGCCAGGGAAGAGGAAGAGCGCAAGCGCAAGGAAGCGGATGACCGCCGCCGCCGCGAGGAAGAAGAGCGCAAGCGCAAGGAAGACGAAGAGCGCAAGCGCAAAGAGGACGAGGAACGGAAGCGCAGGGAAGACGAGGAACGCCGCAAGCGGGAGGAGGAAGAACGCCGCAAGCGCGAAGAGGAAGAACGCAAGCGCAAGGAGGAAGAGGAGCGCAAGCGCAAGGAAGACGAGGAACGCCGCAAGCGGGAGGAGGAAGAACGCCGCAAGCGCGAAGAGGAAGAACGCAAGCGCAAGGAGGAAGAGGAGCGCAAGCGCAAGGAAGAGGAAGAGCGCAAGCGCAGGGAAGACGAGGAGCGCAGGCGCAAGGAGGAAGAAGAGGCACGCAAGCGCCAGGAAGAGGAAGAGCGCAAGCGCAAGGAGGAAGAGGAGCGCAAGCGCAAGGAGGAAGAAGAGGCGCGCAAGCGCCAGGAAGAGGAAGAGCGCAAACGCAAGGAGGAAGAGGAGCGCAAGCGCAAGGAAGAGGAAGAACGCAGGATTCGCCGCGAAGAGGAAGACCGCCGCCGCCAGGAGGAGGACGACCGCCGCCGCAAGGAAGACGAAGAGACGCAGGAACGCGAGCGCGGTGAGAACGAGCGCCGCCGCGGGGAGGAAGATCGCCTGCGCCGCGAGGAAGACGAAGTGCGGCGCCGCGAAGACGAGGAACGCCGCGGGCGCGAAGAGGAAGAGTCCCGTCGCCGGCGCGACGAGGAAGACGAGCGTCGCCGCAGGGACGACGAGGATAGCCGCCGCCGCGAGGAAGAGGAATCCGCCCGCCGCCGCGAAGAGGAAGATCGCAAGCGCCGGGAGGACGAGGAACGCAGCCGCGCGGCCGCGCCCGCAGCCGCCAAGTCCGACATGCCGGAATTCGACCTTTCCGGGCTGAAGTCGATGGAGGACCGCATCGCGGCGGAATTCGAGAAGCAGCAGGACGCGCTGCGCAAGCGCGAGGAAGAGGAAGAGCGCCGTCGCGAGCAGGATGAACAGGCGCGGCTGGCCATCGAGCGCGCGGAGCGCGAGGAGGAAGCGCGGCAGGAGGCGGAGCGACGCGAGGCGGAAGACCGCGAGCGTCGCGAGCGCATGGAGCAGGAACGCGCGGAGCGGGAATCGCGCGAGCGCAAGCGCCAGGAAGAAAAGGAACAGCGCATCAAGGAGGCGGAGGAGCGCAAGATCGCCGCTGCGCACGAGCGCCAGCGCCAGGAGGAAATGAAGGTCGAGTCGGAACGCCGCAGCCGCGAAGAGGCGCTGGTGGGCCGGCGCAAGGAGCAGGAAGAGCGCGACCGCAAGCGTGCCGAAGTCGAATCGCTGAAGAAGTCCAAGGCCATCAGGTCGCCGGTCGACCGCGCCAAGCCGTTCATCATCGGCATCGTGGTGGTGCTTGGCGCGCTGATCGGCGGCGTCCAGCTCATCCCGATGAATTCCTACATCCCTTCCGTCGAGAGGCTTGCCACGGAGCACATCAAGGAGCCGGTCACGATCGGTTCGATGAAGGTTTCGATCCTCAGCGGGTTCTCGATGAACCTGGAAAACGTGAGGCTCGGCACCACGCAGGATGTGAAGATCGATCGCGTCACGCTCTCGCCCGAACTGGGCTCGGTGTTCGGCAGCGTCAAGGTGGTCCGCAAGATCGACATCGATTCCGTCACGGTGGCCCAGGAAGCCTTGCCGAGGTTGCCGAAATGGATGGATGCCGCGCTGGCGGACAAGAGCGTCCAGGTGGACCGCGTTTCGATCCGGAACATCAAGGTCGAATCGACCGCGGTGCCGCTACCGAACTTCGATGCCGACCTCAAGCTGAATGAAGAGGGCGGGATCCAGCATGCGCGGCTGAGCGATGGCAAGATCGACATCGACCTGACGCCGCGCAACAACGAGGTCGAGATCACGGTCTCCGCGAACAAGGGATGGGTGTCGCCGCTGGGCCCGAAGGTCGAATTCACCGATTTCTCCGCCAAGGCGGTGGCGTCCCACAACCAGATCCGGGTTTCGGAGTTCAGCGCCCTGCTCTATGGCGGGGCGGCCAAGGGCACCGCGACCATCAATTTTGGCGGCCCCTGGTCGCTTGAGGGCGAGATCAGCACCGAGCGTATCAACCTCCAGGAAATGATGCCTGCGTTCACCAGCGCGGCGAAGTCGAGCGGCCAGCTCGAATCCCGCTTCCGCTACTCGATGCAGTCGCCGGAACTCGCGTCGCTGTTCAACCAGCCGCGCGTCGACGGCAATTTCACGATTCGCAAGGGCGACCTCGATGGCGTGGACCTGGTGCGGGCCCTGCAGATGGGGGGGCGCGAGAACGTGCAGGGCGGCGCCACGCGCTTCGAGGAAATCACGGGAACGATGGCGCTGGCGAACGAGCGCTTCCAGTTCCGCAACATCAGGCTGGCGTCGGGGTTGCTGTCGGCGACGGGCGGTTTCGAGGTTGCGCCGAGCAACGACATCAGCGGCAGGACCTTCGTCGAGCTGAAATCCCAGGCGGCGCAGATCCGCGGCAATTTCAACATCAACGGTTCGCTCAAGGCGATCGTCCTCAAGCCGAACTGAGTGCGTGGGGCGGGAGGGGTGAGGCGTAAAGCCGATCTCCTCGAGCCTGCTCCCTTTCTTCACCCTGGAGCGCCGTCCAGGTCCTCGCGGCGGTCGATGTCCCGCAGGATGCCGGGGTCGTCGCATTCCAGGATAGATACTTCCGCGGCGCGCTGCCGCACCACCGTGCGCGCCCCTTCATCCCCCTTCACGCCGAGCAGCAGGTCCCTGTAGCCCGCCGCGAACCCCACGGGGTTCCCGCGATTTCCGCGGTAAGCCGGAACGATGATGCCCCCCGCATCCGCGAGCTTTGCGGCCACGGCCCGAGAGGTCGCGGGCAAGACATAAGGCATGTCCCCCAGCGCCAGCACCCATCCGGTTGCCGACATCGAGGCTCGGATGCCGCAGACCAGGCTGCGTGACATGCCCTCGTGGGCATCCGGACACACGCTGACCTGCGCGCCCTCCGCCAGCAGCAAGGTCCGCAAGTCGTCGTCGCCTTCCCGCACCACGGCGAGCACGTCGGATAGCGCGGCCTTGAGGCTGCGCAGCGATGCCACGCCGATGGGCGTGCCGTCAGGGAGGGGATGCAGCAGCTTGCCGCCGCCGAAGCGGCTTGCCGCGCCGGCGGCAAGGAGGATTCCTACAATTTTCAATTGTGGTTACTGGTGATTGGTAACTGGTGAGTAGGGATTGGTCTTAAAGCCTCGCGAGGACGTGCCTGAACACCAATCACCAATTCCTAGTCACCAATTACCAATCACGCTGGTTCTGTGCGAGCTTGCTGCGCGCCAGCGGGGGATTCGCAGCGAAATACTTGCGAATGCCGGCGAGGATGGCCTGCGCCATCTTGTCCTGGTACTTGTCGTCCTTGAGGCGCTTTTCCTCTTCGGGATTGGTGAGGAAAGCGGTTTCCACCAGGATGGAAGGAATGTCGGGCGCCTTCAGCACCGCGAAGCCCGCCTGCTCGACATGGGCCTTGTGGAGTTCGTTGATATCGCCGATTTCCCCGAGGACCGAGCGCGCGAGCTTGAGGCTGTCGTTGATGGTGGCGGTCTGGGACAAGTCGAGCAGCACCTGCTTCAGG
>Ga0315910_10000705_pt1 | contig 32272 bp, 20 predicted proteins | sample EdamamesoilMG_FD_204470 | JGI IMG/M metagenome (GOLD analysis project Ga0315910, IMG submission 204470) | Garden soil microbial communities collected in Santa Monica, California, United States - Edamame soil | ecosystem: Environmental > Terrestrial > Soil > Garden | place: USA: California... | reverse complement strand
GCAAGGCCCTCAACCTGGACGTAAACGTCGCGATCGAGCAGATGCGGATCGGTGAGCGAAATGTTTTCCATGTTCATGATGCGGTCATTTTGACCGATGCCATAGAAGAACTTGGCGATCTGGTGAAAACGACCGGTGAGATTCACCTTCATCGGCACGCGCGCGTAGTACTCCTCTTTGATCTCCGGCTGCGGCGTCCATGCAGTCAGCTCCACGCCGGAGATGTTGGCCACGCTTTGGACAGAAGAGAGGAAGGCCGGGTACTCAGTGGTTTGTGGGAGCACCTTGTTGAGCTCGCGTTCACGTTCACGACGTCGCGCTAGTTCTTCCAGATCCTTCTGGTAGGCCTTTTCGGCTACGTGGGCAGCCTTGAGCGAGCTTTCCAAGGTGCCGCGTTCCGCCAACGTCCGCTCGATCTGGCCGGAGATCTCCGTGTAAAATACCACGTAGTAGGCGAGGCCTCCCAAGATCAAAAGACCCAGCCCGATGCCGATGCGGGCGGGCATGGGCATTTTTGCCAATACACTTTCGGCCATTAGTACTTTACCTCTGCTTCCATGGCGAAATTCACCACTTCCAAGCCTGAGTCGCCGTCCGTGCCTCGCGATGCGGGCAGCAAACGGACTTTGTCAAAGTAGTCCGACAACGTCATGCGCTTGGCAAACTCGCTCACGTCTTCCGCATCGCGAGCAACACCGGTCATACGCAACTTGCGGCTTTCTTCTCGGAATGAGAGCAGCCACAGCCGGCGCGTGTCCCACGCAGGGTTGAATGCAGCCAGAGGATTGTCGCGACGCACTTGCGCCAATTTTTCTGGGTCGATGCTCGGGCCTCGCCCCGGCGTGAGAATGCGGGCCGTCTCGAGCAGGACCGCCGTGGGTCCGGTGCGGGCATTTTGCAGCTTGGCGATGGCCTCCTCGCGCGCGCGGAGCCGCGTGAGTTCGTTGGTCACGTTGCTGTGGTTTTCCACGGCCTTTTTCGAGGCGTCGATCTTGGCTTGGACCTCAGCGTTGCGCTGCTGTTCTTCCGCCAGCTGGTCCTCCAAGGTCGTGTGGTAAAAGAAGAGCGCGGCGATTTCGAACGCGAGCACGCCCACAGCCACCAGTACCCAGCCTTCTCCGCTGGACGCCTCGACTCGCCGCTTCTTCTGCGGCAAGAGGTTAATGCGAATCATGCGCGCACCTCGCGAGTCCTGCGCAAGGCGAGTCCCAAGGGCACCGCCAGCTGGAGCGCCGTGCGCCTGAGTAGCTCTTGATCGACATCCTTACCCAAGGCAACCAAGCCTTCGGTGGGGAGCCAGGTCTCCACGGGGATGCGGCTGCGTTGCTCCACAGCCTGAGCCAGCGCGGGCAGATTGGCGGTTCCACCCGTCACATAAATGCGCGCGATGTTCGAGTCACCGCTGGTGGCCATGAAGAAGTCGAGACTGCGTTGGATCTCGGCGGCAATGGAATCACACGAGCCTTCGACGATCTGAACGACTTGATCGGGGATCAGTCCGTCCGGGCTGCCGCCACACTTGTAGGCCTCAGCCTGCTCATACCCGACGCCCATGGTGCGCTGGATCTCTTCCGTCACGGCGTTTCCACCATTGGCGATCTCGCGAGTGAAGGCGCTGACCCCCTTGGACACGATGTTGAGGCTGGACAAGGTCGCGCCCACGTTCACCACGGCAAACGACTGCTGTGGATGCAGTCCGCGCGTCACCTCGAAAAAGTTTTGAATACAAAAGGCGTCGATGTCGCACACCACCGGCCGCAACTTGGCGGCGCGCACCAGCTGGGCGTAGTCCTCAATCTGGTCGCGTTTGGCGGCCACCAAGAGCACTTCCATCTGGCCCTCGTCGGCGTGCCGCGCCAGCACTTGGTAGTCGACCTGCACGTCCTTGATGTCGAAGGGAATGTGTTGCTCGGCCTCCCACTGGATCTGCTCGCTCAATTCCGCATCGGTCATGAGCGGCACCGAGATCTTGCGGATGATGGCGGCCTGTCCGGACACACTGACCGCGACTTCCTTTTGACGGATCTTGGTCTGCTTAAATATCTTCTGGATGACCTCGACCACCACATTGGCATCCATGACCTGACCGTCCACGACGACCTGGCTGGCCAGCGCTTCATAGCCAAACCTCTGTAATTCAAGACCTTTTCTCCCGGACTTGAGCTGGCAGACCTTGACCCCACTGGTCCCTATGTCCACGCCAATGAGATGGTTTCCTTCGCGCATGTGTACCTTCGGGGGGATCCTCGCATCGACCCGTGCATCCAGCCAAGAAAACGCCCAAACGGCCGTCCCACACTGACACGGACTGGGCAGGGTTCAAAATGACCCATCCAACGGTTCGGCCGGAAATAGCCGCAATGACGAAACTTAATGGGCTCAATTTGACCTGCCGTGTCGCTCATGACCCACTGATTATTTGAACAGCCTCCAAAAACTTTAGCCTCCTAACCAGATAAATTTCGCGTAATTGCGGAAACCTGCCGGTCAGTGACGGGAACCGTGGGGTCTCTATTGACCCCCCACCCTCCCCCACCAAGTGCAAAATATATCAATCATTTCAACATATTGAGTCAATTGGCACGAGTACTGCTTATTGGATGTTCACAAAGGGAGATACATCAATGACTCAACTGGACGACACAACCTCAACCATCAACACCACCGACGCGTGGCTCACAGACATCCCCGAGGATGAGCTGGTGCTGGCCCAGCAAGGTGTGTCCACGGCTGAGGTGCCCGCTGCCCAGATCATCATCCGCAGCGAGGCGGAGTTGATTGAGATGTACACGCCCCTGGTACGCCAGATTGTCGGTGGGTTTCAACGCAAGCTGCCCCGCAACGTGCTCCGCGACGACCTACTGGCGGCCGGCATGAGTGGATTGTGGGACGCTGTGCGCCGCCAGGTGGAACAACCCACTGACCGTTTTGAATATTATGTCCGCGTGCGCATTCGCGGAGCCATCTTGGACGAGCTGCGTGCGCAAGATTGGTTGCCCCGTCGTGCTCGGGCCGCCGCTGCTGAAGCCGAGGCCAAGGGCAACCACGCGCGCGCCGTCGCCCCCGCCGTCGTGCGCTTTGACGACGTGAGCGAGTGGGAACAAGGGCGTTGTTTGGCCACGGACGACGCGAGCAACAGTGAAGCCGCCGTGAGCGCCAAGTTCATGCGTGAGACTTTGGCCCGCGCCGTGGACCAACTCCCCATGCGGGAGCGACACATCGTCGCTGCTCACTACTTCCGCGGCGTCAAGTTCAAGGATTTGGGTACGGAGCTGGGAGTCAGCGAGCCCCGCATCTCGCAACTGCACTCACGCGCCATGCAACGGCTGCGCGACCTCATGGAAGCTGCTGCGTAAACATCGACCACGGCCTCAAGTGGACGCTTTCGATTCAAACACGGCGAGCGTCTCGACGTGCTCGGTGTAGGGGAAATAGGACCAAGCAGAGAGATGGGCTAGGTTGTAGCGCTGCGTTTCATACAACCTTTCACTCTCAGCCAAGAAGGCTGAGAGTCCGCAACTCAGGTAGATGAGGCGCCGCGGCGGCTCACGGAGCAAACGCGTCATGAGATCGGCGTCGAGACCCTTGCGCGGAGGATCGACAATCACAGTGTCCGCTTCCTGATACAGGTGAGCACACCTTCCCGCCGGGCCTAGAGCGACCTCTGCTTGCTCGGGCCTGAACTCCAAAAGTGCGCGACTGAGACCACGCAGCGAGCCTGCGCCAATTTCGTTGAACACCAGCGGTCTACCCCGACGAGCGAGCCCAAGCCCAATCGTGCCTACTCCCGCGTAGTACTCCACGATGCGACCCGCGCCAGAAGCCAGCTCATGGATTTTGGCCACCGCTCGAGCGTGCGCCACGGGGTTCGCTTGTCCAAACGCGTCGGGTGGAAAGTACACGGGGCTGCCCCCCACCTGGTCCTCGAGCATGTCTGGACCATGCATTCGCAGCCACTTTTGACCCAGCAAGGAGTTGTTGCGCTCCGGGAGCGAGGCCAAAAAGATGCTGTGCGTCTCGGGAGCAAGGACTGAGCAGTAGCTGCGCAACCGAGGATCGAGCGCGCGCTCATCCAGATCGCGAGCCAGCACGAGCAGCACCAACTGCACCCGAGCAGTGGCTGGCTCCACCGCCATTTGCACGGCGCGCAGCTGGCCGCGATGCTGCACCTCGTCATAAGGGACAATCCCCAATTGATTCCCCACTTCGGTCAAACGCTGCACCAGCGTGTTGATGGCGGGATGGTGCACGGGACAACGCGGAATGGACACCAAGCGGTGTGACCCTTCTTCGAAGATCCCGAGCTTGAGCGCGCCGGTCCGCCCGCGGACACTCAACCGAGCGCGATAGCGATGCCCAACCCCTTCAAACGCGAACTGCTCCACGGTGAGACCCACGGGCGACGAGCGCTGGGCATCCGACCAGCGCTGGGCCAAAGCTTGCAATTGTTCCACGCCCCGGGGGGGGAGGTCCGGCTCGGCAAACCGCGGACAGCCGGGACATTGCGGCTGGTATTCACAAGGGCGACGGATCACAACGATACGGCTACCCTTGTCTCATGGGCGCGGATTTCGCAAGTGACCTCGGCATCTGCCCGGGATGTCACAACCAGGTACTCAAGACTGATCGCACCTGCAGCACGTGCGGGATACAGCTCCTGCGTAACGTCACCACCGTACTGCCACCGCTGTCTAGCTTTCCCCCGGGAGCAGTGTCGGGACAACGCATCAGCTTTCGTCCTCGCGGCGGCGAGGATGGGCTCAGCACGGCCGATCCGCTGATCGGCGCCACGGTGGCGGACCGCTACCGCATCATCAGCATGATCGGACGAGGTGGGATGGGGGTGGTCTACAAGGCGGAGCACTCCAAGATCGGCAAGGTGATGGCGCTCAAATTGCTCACCGGAGAATTGGCACGCGACCGGGATACGGTGCGCCGCTTCAAACGTGAAGCCTTGTTGGTGAGCAAACTCTCCCATCCCAACACCGTGCAAGTGTTTGACTATGGCAGCGTCGGCGGGCTCACCTATTTGGCCATGGAGTATTTGAGCGGTCGCGATCTGGGCGACATGCTGGACCAAAGCGGGCCCTGTTCGTTCGAACAAATCGCCAAAATCGCTATCCAAGCCTGTGGTGCGCTCAAGGAAGCGCACGACCAAGGCATGGTGCACCGCGACATCAAGCCAGAAAATCTGTTTCTCACGCGGGGTCCGGCGGGTGAGGAGGTCGTGAAAGTATTGGACTTCGGTCTGGCCAAGTTGCGTGAATCCAAAGACCTCAACGAGATCACCAGCAGCGGCAATATCGTCGGGACGCCGTACTACATGCCACCCGAGCAAGTCCGCGGTGAAGAGGTCGACGCGCGCGGCGACGTGTATGCCATGTGCGCGCTGATCTACACGTGCATCACCGGCACGCACGTCTTTGAGGCAGCGTCGCCCGTCGTCGTGCTCACCCAACAAGTGACTGGGCGCGTGATCCCGCCCCATGAGCGCGCACCGCACCTGAGCATTCCTGTGGGCGTCAGCAACATCCTGCTCAAGGGCTTGGAAAAGTCACCACAAGACCGCTTTCCCTCCATCGCCGCCTTGCAAGACGCCTTGGCAGGACAGCTGCAAGGCACGAGCTTCACGCGGCTGCAGCTGCCTGAGCAAATCACCTTCGAGACGGGCGAGGCCGAGGCAGCAACGCGCGATGAAGTGGAGCGCTACGAACGCACCTTGCGCCGCCAGAAATGGCTTGCCCGGGGCAGTGTCGCGGCGCTCGCGCTAGGAGCACTGGGCGTGGGCGGGCAACTGTACCTGCAATCCCTTAGGCCGGAGGAATTTCAGGGACGGGAGCTCGAACCCAATCATGACGTCGACACGGCCACCCATGTGCCCTTTGGCGCAGTGGCGCGCGGACAATTGGGCAAGCGGATCGCGCCCGGGCGCGGCGATCAAGACAACTACTTGGTCCAGCTGCCCAAAAGCCCGAGCAAATTGACTCACGTGCGCTTGACCGTCAGCGCCCTGCCCAACATGCCGCTGTGTGCCTGGCTGTTTCGTCAAGGGTCGGAAAATGCCCTCGCCCATTATTGTAGCGGTGGCCCAGGGCGAGGGATCGAGCTGGACGACCTCTTGTTGCGCCCACAACCCCATCTGCTGGTGATCAAGCAAGACCTGGACAAGTACACCGAGGACGCCCACCCGCTCGTGTATGAAAATGTCTCCGACGACTATGAAGTTGTCATCGGCCCATCGGCGCCCGCGCCAGCGCGGGAAGTGGAACCCAACGAGAGCGAAGAGCAACTGCGCTCCTCACCCGATCACCAGCCAGCACTGCGCCTGGACAAGCAGCGAGAGATCTCTGGCCGCCTCAACTTCATGCGTGACGCAGACGTGGTGTGCGCGACCGGCACTGGACGGGCGCGCTTCGTGGTGACGGACGCAGAAGGCGGCACACGGCCACGCTCGGCGGCACTGCTGCTCACACCGCTAGGCGGGCCCCTCGACAAGATCCCCGTGCGGATCCACGGTGGCCGCACGGGCTTTGTCGTGACCGAGCGCGATCAGGGCAGCCCCTGGCAAGGTCCGGCGACTGACTTGTCGATGACGCCGTGCCTACGCTTGGAGCTGACACCCAACCCGCTGGCACCCACGCCTCACCCCATCGTCGCGCCCGCCTCGGACCACGATTGGCACGTGCTCCTGCAGCCCATCGAGAAATAAGGCAGCCCGTCGAGAAGTGGCGTCGCACAACAGACCAACGGGGCCGCCTGGACCTATTACGGAAAGATGCCGCGTTGCTCATACGCCACGCGCAGCCGCTCCACCGCACCCGCATAACAAGCGATGCGGTAGCTGCAGCCGTAGCGGTGCGCCAAGTCATACATCTGCTGGCAGCCCAGGCGCATGGCCTTCTCCAGCCGATCATCGACGTCCGTGATGGTCCAACTCTCACTGCGACGGTTCTGCACCCATTCGTAGTAGCTGACGGTGACGCCACCGGCGTTGGCCAAAATATCGGGTAAAACGGCGATACCTCGCTCATTCAAGATGGCCTCACCCGCTGGATTGGTTGGCCCGTTGGCGCCCTCGGCCACCAAACGCACTTGCAGAGCGCGCGCCTCGTCGGGGCCAATTTGGTTCTCCAGCGCGGCCGGCACGAAGATGTCGGCACTGGCCGAGAAAAACTCCGACCTCGTGATGGCTTGGCCGTTGGGGTACCCCTGAATGGACCCGTGTTTGCGCACGTAGTCCTGCAAGCGGTAGGTGTTGAAGCCTTCGGGATTGTACAGGTACCCCGTGTGATCGCCGACGGCCACCGTGGAGACGCCCATGTGACTGAGCAACACGGAGGTGTGGCTCCCGACGTTGCCAAAGCCTTGCACCATCAACTTCTTCCCCTCCAGGTCGAAGCCATGCCGATCCGCCCAATCGACGATGCAGTGCACCACGCCTTGGCCCGTGGCTTTGGTGCGCCCCAGCGTGCCGCCCACCGCCACGGGTTTGCCCGTCACCACGCCACGATTGGCCTGGTTGCCGCTGCGCCCCGAGGTATTGATGTACGTGTCCATGGCCCAAGCCATGGTCTGCTCCCCCGTCCCCACGTCGGGAGCCGGGATGTCCGTATCCGGGCCGATGTTGTTGGCCAGGGAGTGGATGAAGCGGCGGGTGATGCGTTCAATTTCGCCGCGTGAGTACTTGGTGGGGTCAAACTTGATGCCGCCTTTGGCCCCGCCAAACGGCACACCGATGAGCGAGCACTTCCACGTCATCATCGCCGCGAGCGCTTTGAAATCATCCAGACCAGCGCTGGGGTGGTAGCGCAAACCGCCCTTGAACGGGCCCAAGATGTTGTTGTGCTGAATGCGGTAGCCCTTGAAGAGCTCGACCTCACCGCTATCCAAACGCACAGGAAAGTGCACGATGAGTTCGTTTTTGGGCTCGGGCAAGATGCGGCGCAGATACTCCGGCAGCTCGATCAAGTTGGCGGCTTGTGCCACGTAGCCTTGAATGACCTTGAAGAACTCAAATTCAGGCTCTCCTGGCTGCGGAATGGCGGACGCGTGACGTCTCTCGGGAGCTTTCTCGTCTTTGGAATCAGTCATGACCCTACCTATGTCAATGCGAGCTGCGAGACGCCCTGCGCCCCATCTGCGGGGACCCAGGGCAGCGCGCTACTCGTGAGAGTTGGTGGCTCAATGACTGAACCACAGATAATAGACGTACACCAAAGGCCCAACGATCAACAGAGCGTCCACGCGATCGAAGAGGCCACCGTGCCCGGGTAAGATAGCGCCCGAGTCTTTGACGCCCGTGGAACGCTTGAGCAACGACTCCACCAGGTCCCCCAGCTGCCCGAGCACCGCCCCGAGTGCGCCCAAAAGCGCGGCCGCTGCGGGGGAGATTTCCCCGATGTAGGTCAAACTCCCTACAATCGAGACCACGACCGCAAGGACGATGGAGCCCAAGAGGCCTTCGCGGGTCTTCTTGGGACTCACCGCTTCATACAGCTTCGTGCGGCCAAACATTCGTCCAGCTGCATACCCCCCGGTATCGGCAGTCCAGGCGACGAACAAAGTAAATAGCACGTAACGCGACCCCAATGCGCCTGGGTCACGGCGCAACAGCGCGAGGCTGGACAGCAACACACCCACGTACAGCGGCGCACTGATGCCGCCCAAGATACGCAGACCCGCCGTCTGGATCTGCCCGAGCCGGAGCAGCGGCAGCATCGCTCCCACAATCAACACACAAAAGAGCCCGGTCAAAAATAGCCGCAGGTCGCCCGCGCTGGCGTAGCTCAGCCAGCAAATCCCAAACGACATGGCCGCACCCACCCAGCGTGAGACGCTGTCTTGAGGGTGGGTCATGGCGAGCATCTCGCGCGCCACTTGGCCCGCGGCGAGCGCGATGAACAGCGCCCAGCCCCAAGCCGGCCCGCAGAACAACAACAGCAAGACGAGCGGCGCCAAGATCAATGCGGTGACGATGCGCACCCGGAGGTTGCTTGCTCCAGCTCCAGTGTTCGTTCGGCTCGCGACCTCGGTTTGCTCCACGGGGCTTCGGTTATCAGTCAACGCCAAGGCTCACAAGTGCCGGCGCAACCAGGGGCATTTGGCGAGTCAGACGACGCTGTTGAAAGTCCCAACGCCTCCCTCTAACCATCCGGGGTGCCCGCACTGCGCGACTACTTTCGGCCTCGACTTCCGCTCCTCGGTGCAGCGCTCATCGCCGGCTTGGTTCTTGCCCAGCTGGGCACCCCGGCGATCAGTCAAGACGAAGCCGGTCTGCGCTCGGGTTTGTCGGCCCTGGTGCCGGGTCAAGTGGGCAACATCCAGTGGGAGCCGAGTCGGGGCGCGGGGCTCGATTTTTTGTTGGGGCGCCCGCTCCTGTTCGAGGCGCGCGTGCAGGGTGACGCAACGTCGGGACCACGGGACATTTATCGCAGCATCGCCCGGCTGTCTCCGGAGGGTAAAATATTGAGCCTGGGCCGCGCTCACAATCTCACCCAAACGTCCCAAAGTGACGAACATCAACTCTCGCTGGGCCCCACGTTCTTGGCCTGGGTAGCCGAGGCGCCTGAGGCTCCCGCCTCGGTCAGTCTCATCGCCACCGCACCCACGCAACTGCCCCGTGTGCAGCTCAGCGTGCTCGGTCGGCTCCAGATGGGCATCACGCGCTTGATTGAAACGGGAACTTGGTCGGGCGTGCGGCGTCTCGACATCATCGCGCCCCAAAAAGGCGCTGGCTTGAGTTTGCGCACGCGCGGCGACCAACTGCACGTCACCACACACGTGCCCAGCGCTGCCTTCACGCAATACCTGCCGCTGCGCGATTGGAGCGCAGCCCCGGGGCTCGTCGCGCCGACCCGCGCCGCCACCGCACAAGAACTTGCTCACTTTGAGGTCCAACAGCACAAGGCCGTGCTGTGGAGCCACTTTTTTGCCAACACGCTGCGGCACTTGGTGGGCACCACGGCCGTGGCCCAGCTGGAGGCTTGGGTATTCCGTGCGCGCGACACCGCCCTGCAGGCCGGCTACCACATCACTCATCCGCTCGAGTCTCGGCCGGTCATGCCGCGCAGGCCGGCGCTCGTCTCAGAGACAGGCCCGACCGAACACGAGAGCAGTTGGCCCCCCCCGAACCTCACGGCGCTACCGGGCGCAGACGGCGACGGCAAATGGGTTGTTTGGCGCAGCCCACTTTTGCCAAACACCAAGGAGCCGCTCTTTTACCGCACGGTCCTGCACACCGACCCCGACCGCCCCTACGCAGAACTGCACCTCGTGGCCATGGACATGCGGCGCCTGTCGCTCGGGTTGCGCGCCGGCTACGAGGATCCCAAGCCGGACACCGGACCACCTGGCAGCGGTCACGTACCCAAGGACATCGCTCCGCGCATCGTGGCCACCTTCAACGGTGCGTTCAAGTCCACCCATGGCAATTACGGGATGAAGGCGGAAGCGCGTCTGCTCACGGCTCCGGTCACGGGCGCGGCCACAGTGCGCATCGATCCAACGGGCCGCGTGGGCATGGGCACGTGGACCAGCCAAGACGATGAGGGGTCCGTGCTTGCGCTGCGTCAGAATTTGGATGCCTTGGTCGAGCACGGCGCGCCCAATCCCAAAGGGCGCACCAGCTGGGGGGAGCACGTGGACGCTACAGGCGTAGCCATCGAGCGCAGCGCGCTGTGCCTGCATCATTCTGGTCAACCGCTCTACGCGTGGGCCACCGAGGCCACAGGTCCCAGCTTGGCCCACGGCCTGGCTCAGGCAGGCTGCAGCTACGCCATGCACTTGGACATGAATCCAGGGCATTGCACCTTTGCTCTCAATCGCATCACCTCGTTCGATCCGCTGGTCGCACAGGGCGCAGTGCTCGACCCGCGCATGAAGGTCAACGCCACCCGTTATGTGCGCTGGTCACCCAAAGATTTTTTCTACCTGGCGCTCCGTGACCCACTGCATGCCCCGCTCGTCGACGTCGAGGGTCCGCCCATGCAGGTCGATCCGGGTCAGCAGCCCACCCCGGCCTTCATTCCGGGCATCTTTTCGGCAAAGTTTGCGCTCGGTCCGCTCTCGATGCACATCACGCGCATCGATCCCGGGCGCGTCACCTACCAAGTCGCCGTGGGCCAAGCTGAAGAACTGGCCCCCGGCACCGCTCAGCCACCCGCCCCGCTCACCCCCCATGAAACGGCGCTGTTTGCCCTAGGGCTGGGTCATCACACCCACGGCATGCGGCCCGGACTCAGCGTAGATCTGGACGTGGTCAGCCCGCTGTCGCGCGGCTACTCCACCTTGGTTCTGATGAGCGGACAACCTGCCCAGCTCTTGCCTCCAGGGGAACCGTTGGTCGAACAAAAAGCTCTCACGCTGCTCCAACTCCCCACCTTGGCGCGCGACGGCATCATGCTGGACGAGGCCAAGGAATTGGCCGGCAAGCGCACGCGGCAAGCCCTCTGCATCGATTCTGCTGGCACATTGTACGTGGGCAAGCTCGAGCACGACTCCATCGCACCCCTGGTGCAAAGTCTACTAACGCTCGGCTGCACGCTGGTGGTGGAGGCAGACCGTGGCTCACATTCACCTCCGTATCAGGCGCGCGCGGGTGTGGGTGAACCGCCGCAGTTGGGCCATGCGCAGACTGTTTTGTACGCCGTCAGCCGCGACATGGTTCCTCCTACTTACACCTTCTAATGCGCAAAGAGCACTGGCTCGGTTCGCCCGCATCCGTGGCCGTCACCGGCGCCGGGGACCCACCAGGCCTGGGTCAGCCGCCTTCCGAGTTGTGGCGGTGCGGCGGTGTCTCGTCGCGCCGCAGTCTGGGGGGAGCGTTTGCGGACGTTCTGCTGTCGTCGAGGGCTCTGTGTCATGGGGGTCCGTGCTAGACTTGTGGGTGATCATATTCGTTCCCAAAGAGATCAAGACTCATGAATATCGCGTCGGCCTGGTCCCTGCCGGCGTCGCACAATTAGCCGCCGATGGTCACCAGCTGCTCGTGGAGACCAACGCCGGCTTCGGCGCCGGCATCTCGGATCGTGAATTTTCCGAGGCGGGGGCGACCATGGTCGAGCGCGCGCGGGGCTTCGAGCAGGCAGCGCTGGTGGTCAAAGTCAAAGAACCCCAACCCAGTGAGCTTGCGCTGCTGCGCCCGGGGCAGATGGTCTTTGGCTATTTTCATTTCGCCGCCAGTCGCTCGCTCACCGAACAATTCATCGCCACCGGGGCTACGGCCCTCGCCTATGAAACGCTGGTGGATGAATTGGGGCGCATTCCGCTGCTCATCCCGATGAGCGAAGTCGCCGGCCGCATGAGCATCCAACAAGGGGCCAAACTGCTGGAGAATCCGGGCGGCGGCCGCGGCATCTTGCTCGGTGGTGTGCCCGGCACGCCCCCGGCCCACGTCACCATTTTGGGCGCCGGGATCGTGGGCACGGAAGCCGCCAAAATGGCAGCAGGCTTGGGCGCCACAGTGCACTTACTCGACACCAATCTGCACCGTTTGCGCGCGCTGGCCGAGGTGTTGCCCAAGAACGTAACGTTGCTGGCGTCCGATCGGGCGCGCATCTTGGACGAGCTGAGCGTGGCTGATTTGGTGATCGGTGCGGTACTCATCAAGGGCGCGCGCGCCCCGCGTTTAGTCACACGCGCCGACCTCAAGCGCATGCGCCCCGGCAGCGTCATCGTGGACGTGGCCGTGGATCAGGGAGGTTGTGTGGAGACCATCCACCCGACCACGCACGACGCACCCAGCTACGTCGAGGAAGGCATCATCCATTACGGCGTCGCCAATATCCCAGGGGCCGTGAGCCGGACGAGCACCTTCGCGCTCACCAACGCCACGCTGCCTTACCTGCGTCTTTTGGCGCGCCACGGGTTTCCTGACGTGTGCAGCGTCCACCCGCCTTTTCGCTCCGCGCTCAACATCGCCCAAGGGCAAATCTACGACGCCGGAGTCGCCGAATTCATGGGCGCCGCGGCGAAAGAATTTGCGCCCCCAGCTCCGACGCTCACGTCCCTGAACATTGCAGGTTAGCTTTGAACTGCGGGTCGATCTTGAACTGCTGATTGACCTGCAGATACGCGGTTGACCTTGCAAGCCAGCTCCTGGCCGAGCAAACTCAAGAGCTGTGGTGCATCGTCAAAAGCAAGGCGGGAGGCTCGGGTTCAGGCAGGCCATTGTGCACTGCTGGCGGTGTCTGGGCTGGCCCCTTGTGGCAGGGCCACTGCTGGCAAGCTGGCCGAGCCTGGGCTGCGCCTCCAACGATTTACCCGCTTCGGTGGAGGACAAGGCCGTTGCCCGCCTCAAGGCGTGCGGCTTGGTCACGAGCGGCAAGCTTTTGCTCCCGCACCAGGGCGAACGCGCGCAGTGCCAATTGCAGTGCCTGGCAAAATTGCGCAGCTGTGCTGACGTAGAAACGGCCTTCTGCCGCCAAGATTGGCAGGTGGCCAATGATTGTCTGCATGCCTGTTACAGCAGCCATATCTGTGCTGGTGTAAGAATCCCGTCCGACGCGCTGTGTGATGGTAGGGTCGATTGCCTGCGCGGCACGGATGAAGCGGCGTGCGATCCCGATTCGCTGAAGGACTGCAAAGAGGGGGAAGTGGTCCACTCCAGCCAATGGTGTGACGACCACATTGATTGCGCGACGCACAACGATGAACTGTTCTGTGATGACGCACCACGCTTCAGTTGCAAGAACGGCACGACCATTCCTGCGCAGAAGGAGTGCGACGGGGAGTTGGATTGCGCCGTGTTCGCCAACGGTCCGAGCTACCAGCTGATCCATGATGGCAGCGATGAAGTTCACTGCCCTGGGGCAGACTTTTTTGCCTGCGGTGATGGCTCCTACCTAGAAAAAAACAAGCTGTGCGATTCGCACAATGATTGTGCAGGCGGCCAGGATGAACCCATCGATTGCGCTGCAAACACTTGTCCCATTCTCCCCCAATGACTCGGTCGCCCGAGCTAGAAGCGATGCTAGTAGCTTGGATCGTCAATGGTTACGTAGGGGAGAGAGGGATCCGCGGGGTGTTTGAGCACAGTCAGGTCGCAACTCACGCGTCCATCAGCCCCGTGGTGCGCCGTGATGTCCACGGCGCGCCACATGACACCCGCTGAAGCGTGTCTTGAATCAACGTTTCCAACGAAATTGACTGGCTCTGCGGGGGGCGCGAGCGCTGTACGCGTGCCCCCACAATAAACAAACAGTCGAGGCCTGGCTGGACGGTCGTTGAAGTTACGCACCATGACGCGAAAGGTGTGACCGTCCCCAGGGTTGTCCAGTTGGAGCCGCTCTGCGGTACCGCTGACTTCGACGATGGATGGGCCATGGGTATTGTTGTCGACGCCGAGGCGCGGGTTGGGACAAAACCCCAGGTCAGCAAACGCCTGAGCGCCGGGCCCCCCCTTGCACTCGGCGGCGGAGGACGCTGCATAGCCGAAGTTCACGCGCGACGAGACTTCGCGCAGCACGGGTGTGCAGTTCATGACGTTGCATGTGTCGGCCGTATCGCTCAATATGCTCGATTCGTGGCCATAATCGTTGAAATGCGCCTGCCAAGTCAGATAGGGGTTTTGGTTGAATGGACTGTGCAGATAGAGATCGATGTCGGCTTCTTCATCGTTGGACCAACACAACTCGACGCGCAAACCACGCCCTTGCACAGGTAAAGCAAACTCACACGATTTTGTGTCCGTGGGGCTGATGGCCACCTCCAGGCGTACCCGATAAGGCGAAGGTCGTCCTGGGATGAATGTGGCGACCGCGCTCGTTGGGTCCTCGAGAACGTAAGAACGATTCGTGGCGGTGCCGTCGCAATCGTCGTCGAGCACCGACCACTTGTAGAATTTGGGCCACCCTGCGACGAACTGCGCTGCATCCAAGGGAAACTCGTCACCGGGGGTCAGCATGACCAGACGCGGATCATCCAACGTGGTCGGGCAATCCAGGGTCAGCTCGCCCGCTTCGCGCCCCAGGAGTTCGCTGCGCGCCCCACAAGCAGTGAGGTGGACAGCGACCGCTGCACCAAGGGCTAGAGCGCTTCGGCTACACACCATTGAACCATATTAACCGACAGGCGACCTTTCCTCAATGAGCGCCGACTCCTCAGCTGGCGGCGCTCACGCGCGGCTCTTCAGCTGGTCCGCTCACGCGCGGCTCTTCAGCTGGTCCGCTCACGCGCGGCTCTTCAGCTGGTCCGCTCACGCGCGGCTCTTCAGCTGGTCCGCTCACGCGCGGACGCGGCGGCGCTTGATGGTCACTTCGGGCTCAACGCGGACGATATCCTGCGTCACGGGATCGCGGTAGCGCACCTGCAAGATCAAGCGATGGCCGCTGGGGTTGGGCATGAGGTGGCGGCGCTCACAAATGAGTCCGTCCTCACTTGGCTCAGGGTCCTCGACCCACTCATTCAAGCGACCCGGCAAGGCTTCAAACTTGCCCCAGCGCTCCTCGGCGGCTCCGGGCACATGGGACATGAACATGGCCAGATAGGCGAGCGCGCCGATGGCCCCCACGATCAGCAAGAACACGTAGAAAGTGACCACAGGCGCGAGTGTTACCAGGGAGTCGCGCACTCGCAAGCGCCTAGGACCCGGGGCTGGTCAGACAGAGCAGAATCGACCAAACCCGCAACAAAATGGCCCAATCTAGCCCAACGCAGGGTGACGCGTTATGCTGCGCCATGGTTGATGAGCAAGCATCCGATCTCCAAGCCGAACTCGATGAAGCCCTATTTTCTCTAGAAGAGTTGATCGGTGAGTCACCCCAGGAGGCATTGTCCATGTTTGAATCGCTGCCTGGGGAGGTGCGGGCCCGCCCCGAGTTCAGGCTCTCCAAGGCACGCGCGCTGCAAGCAAGCGACGCCCTCGAGGAGGCTCGCGCGCTGTGTGAAAGCGTGCTCGCCGAGGCGCAAGATCCCCTGCTCGAGGCTGACGTCCATCACTTGCTCGGGGACGTGCTCGAAGACCTGGGTGAGTCCGATCGGGCCAATGAACATTTCTTAACGGTACTCACGCTGGACCGCGCTTCGTTTTCCGAGCAACGACATCTCACCGACGCCGAGCTGATTGCGCGGGTGCAGACCTTGCTGAGCCAAGTGGTGGAGGACCTGCCGGAGGCGGCCCGCGCTACCCTGCACGGCGCCGAGGTGGAGCTGTTTCCCAGCGAACAAGACGTGCGCTTGGGTCTCGATCCGCGCGCCTTCAGCGCGCTTGGGGAGGACGGCGAGCGCCGTCAATTCAAAGTGTATGCCGCCAACCTGGACGCAGAATACGGCGACTTGGAGGAGCTCGGTGAGTTCGATGAACATGTGGAGCTCGAGCTGCGGCACCAGATTTCCGATCACCTGCAGCTCTGACGCTACTCGGGTAAGAAATCTTGAGGACGGCTGATCGCGTCCTCGATGATACCCGCAATGGCCGTGGCCCCGATCCCCTTCCAGTACACGTTCCAGTCCTTCGTCCGGTGCATGCCGTCACACACGGTGGCGTACCAATTGCCGATGGGATTGTTGGGGCGCGCGCGCAAATAAAAGGCCGGGGTTTCTTTGGCCATCGCCCACCACAGGTCTTGCCCCACGCCTTCGCCTTGCGCGAGGGGCAGCACCGCAAACTTACTCAAGAAGGCTGCGCCCCGGCCCGGCTCGAGCAGCGCCACCCCGCGGTACTCGCTCTCTAGGTAGATGCGCTGCGGACGCCGCGCAAAGAACTCGTCGCGCACCTTGCGACCAAACGCTTGATCGAGCAGCTCGCGCAGCCGCCCAACGTCCAAAGCAGAGAGTGCCTCGTGGCGCTCCACCGCAGAGCCCAGCTTGACCAAGGTGCCTGCACCGCGCACCGTAAATAGCTCACGCAAGATGGAAAGCGGCGACGCTACGGACACCGTGGCCCTGGGATCGCTACCCGGAGCTTCCAAGACCGACTGACAACTGAGCAAACAACGCTCGTCCTCGGCGCTCAGCACACCCAACCCTCGCAATTCCGCGCTGTCACTGCGCAGATTGATGGCAGAGATGCCCATCTCACTGGTGGGCAAGTAGTGGCCCGGGGACAACTCCACCCGGGAGCGCAACCCCACGCCCAGGCCGCCTGCTCGACGCAAGAACAAGATCTTGCGCGGCGCCACGCGCGACGTAATGCGCGCCAGACGGTCCTCGCTGTCCGGGCTCATGCGCACGATGTCGATGAAGCTGACGCCCGGCCCCACACACGGGGCATCACCCAATCGCGAATCCACGCCCAGATCACGCAGCGACAGCCGCAAGTCTTCCACCAGGTCGTCCGACACCGGCGTGAGCGCGCCGACCACCACTGTGGGAAAGAGTCCCAAATCGGTCAGGAATTTGAGCTGCTCGGCCAGCGTCCCCGAGTGCTCGGCCAGCACCCCGCGGGTAGGCAACAACATCGCAAACCGCCCCGGTGCCAGGCCGCGAAACGCGCGCAGGTACATCTCTGCCTCGGAGCGTTGGCCTAAGCTGTTCAAGAACCGCAACAAGTGCGTGGCCAGGCCCGGCTCGGTCCCCGCGGGGACCACGGCCCCATCGCGCGGCCCAAGCATCAGCTGGGCCCCCAGGCAGCCCCAAGGTCCGGAGCAGCCAAAGTCTGCACGTGCTTGTGGGCGAGCTGCACCCACGCCTCAAGGTCAGACAAATCGAGCTGAGAGACCGGGATGATCGCTGTCCGCACCAGGAAATCATGACGCTGCCCCGGGGCGATGGCAACGTACGCGCCCTGCACTTCGATCTCGACGTACTTGCCATCGAGATTGGCAAAGATTTCACATTCACCCTCGCCTGGAGCCTGTTGTTCAAAGGTGGTGTCGGCAAACATCTTCAAGATCAGGTGGCTACCCGTGGCATGCGCCAAAAAGCCGCCTTGCCCATCTGCGTGCAGCTTGCGTGAAAGACCGGGAGAAAACTGACGATGGTCAAAGAAACTGCAGCCAAGTCGCTTCTCCAAGTGGAGCGCAGCGTGCGGCGCGATGGGGGTGAGTTCGTGACTGCCGGTAGGGAAAAACGTGAGTCCGCCCGGCGGAACACGAGCAATCTCCCAATTGGCCATGGAAAATGCCCGGTCGCCGCGATTCACAATTCCATAACTCACATCGATGGTGTGCGGGTGCGGCCCGGGCCGGAAATGCTTCTTGATTTGCAGCACGCGGGGGCCAATCGTGGCAACCTGGCTCGACAGTTCCCACCCCTTGCCCAGCGCGGCCACTTCATACGGCAGACTGTCCACCTCGGGCACGGGCGGCCAGCCCCAGTCTGCCTGCGGGCTCGTCCAATAAGTAGCACCCCAATTGGTGGGGTTGACCTGTGCATCCACGAGCAGCTCCTGTCCGCGGTACGTCATGCGCGTCACCCGGCCCGCCATGATGGGGTCGATCTCGTAGCTGAGTTCGCCCGACTGCACTGTCACCAAACGCTGCTTGCTCTCCATGGGGATCGTTCTCCGTGCTGCGCCCGCTCTCCAGGCTGCGCAAGTGCGCGCCTCCTAGCTCATCCCTCCCCCTCCGTCATGACCGGCGCCAAAAAATCCCCGGCGCGGCCCCGCTGCCCCAGTTGGGCGCAGGAAACACACGTTATTTGGGCAACCACCTCCAGTTGTGGCACAAGGGGGACATGATGCGTTTCGTGACCAAGCAGCGCTGGCTGCGCCTCGGCGTGGTTCCAGTCGTGACGCTCTTGCCCCTCGGCGTTCTTGCAAAAACCTCGCTTGAGGCGCGTTACCCGTATGATCCGGCGTGCCCGTGGGGCCGGCTGTCCAATGGCAAGGGCATGCTGCACCGTTGCCTCAGTGAGCAGGAAGCTGTCCAGGTCACCCGCGCAACCCCGCTCAGCGCTGGAACCTCAACCAGCGCTGCCAAGGCCGAGACCAAGGCCAAGCCAGACAAGGCGAGCGAGGAGGCCCCCAGCGCCGCGCCCGAGCTCCCCCTGCAAGAGGTGCAGCTCAGCTTGGGCCCCATCGTGGCCGAACAAGGAGACATCACCATCGGGCGCTTGGACAAGCCCCTGGATCGCTACAAGGCGTGTGTGATGGATAACGGAGGGCTGAGCGGCAAAGAAGGCACGCTGGTCGTCAAGTTCCTGGTCCGCGCCGAAGCCGAGCGCGCGGAAGGTGCCAGTGTGGACAGTTTCAGCGGATTGAGTGAAAAGGCCGCCAAATGCGTGGCAGATGTCGTGGACCGACGTCAAGTCGGTAGCCCCAGCGCTGACGTGACGGGCGCCAAACTTCACTTCAAATTCACCCGCTAACGCGCCGTTGTTCCCTTGGGGTTGTCCTGCCATAAGGCTCCCTCATGGACGCGGAGCAACTTGCCCAGCTCGAAAACCGAGCCACCCAGTACCGAGCTGGCACCGAGCGCCATAGTCGCGCGGCAGAGCAACTGGACGCCCAAGGGCAACGCATCGGCAACTACCGCGGCCTCAGCTTCTTGGTCACGGTCGCCAGTGTCGGCGCCTATCTGTCGTTGGGCCACGCCTGGCTCGTGCTGATCGCCGTCCTGGGCAGTGTCACCTTCATCGCCTTGGTCAAACGTCACAGCGTGGTGGTCGAGCAGGAAGAGACGGAGCGCCGCTACGCACTGGTCAACGAACATGCACTGCTGCGCATCACGCACAAGTGGCACAGCTTGCCGCGCTCGGGCGCTGCCTTTGCACCCGAGGGTCACCCGTACGCGGGCGATCTCGATCTGTTTGGCAATGGTTCACTCTATCAACGCCTGTCCGTCGCCCACACCCGCTACGGCCAAGCGACCTTGGTCAAGTGGCTGAGTGAACCAGCACCAGCAACGGAGATAGGCCTGCGCCAGGCCGCGGTCGCTGAGCTTTCTGCGGCTCAGGCCTTTCGGCAAGCCCTGGAGGCCAGTGGCATGGCTTTGGTCGACAAAGGCCGCGGCAACTCCACGCGCACGCTGACAGACGGTCCCAACCCCAGTCGCCTCATCGCTTGGGCCAAGACCCGCGAGCCGCTCTTGGAGCATTTCGCGGTCTTGGCGCTGTCCTATTTGCTGCCCCTGTTCAGTCTGGGCGCCATGTTGGGCCAGGCGCTCTTTGACCTGCCCCCGTATTATTGGTTGGGTAGCGTAGCTGCATCGCTGGTGCTTTTGGCGGTGACCAAACAAGCCACCAGCGAAGCCTTTGCCGCGGTCTCCACCACGGAGGGCGCGTTCTTGCGCTACGGCGACCTCCTGCAATTGTTAGAAAACCATGAGGGCAAGACAGCTTGGTTCGTCGAGCGTCGTAAAACGCTCGTCGGCAGCGCCAACAAGAAGCCCAGCGCCATCATGGGCAAGTTTCGCAACATCGTCAGTTGGTACGATTTTCGTCACAACGGCATGGCCTACCCGCTCATCAACCCCATCCTTTTGTGGGACATCCACTGCAGCACAGCGCTCCACCGCTGGAAGTCACGCTCCGGAGTGGACTTGGAGCGCTGGTTTGCCACCATCGGCGAATACGAGGCCATCTCGTCGTTGGCTGGTTTGTTGGCCGATGATCCGGCCGCGACCTTGCCGGTGATCCTTCCCTCCGGAGAGGCGCGCACCCTGACAGCCCAGCGCCTGGGCCATCCGCTCTTGTCCGCGCAAAAGCGCGTGTGCAACGACTTGGAGGCGCTGAGCACGGGCCAGGCCTTGCTCGTCACCGGCTCCAACATGTCGGGCAAGAGCACGTTCTTGCGCGCCCTGGGGGTCAACTGCGTGCTGGCGTTTGCGGGCGGCCCGGTCATCGCCCAGCACATGTCGCTGCCCCCCTTGCGCTTGGGAACGAGCATTCGCGTGAGCGACTCGCTGAGCAGCGGCGTCAGCCACTTTTATGCTGAGGTGCAAAAGCTGGCGCATGTGGTGGAGCTCTCGCGCAGCGGGGGCGAGCCGGTGTTGTTCTTGCTCGACGAAGTCCTGCACGGCACCAACTCACGCGAGCGTCAGTTGGGCGCGCGTTGGGTGCTGGCTGAGTTGCTCAAGCTGGGCGCATTGGGCGTGATCACCACCCACGACATGGAGCTGTGCCGGCTGCCGGATGAGCTGATGACCTACGTGCGTCAACATCACTTCCGTGAGCTGGTGGTCGAGGGCGAGATGACCTTCGACTATCTGCTGCGCCAAGGGCCCGTCACCTCGGGCAACGCGCTGCGGCTGATGCGTAAGGTGGGGCTCGCGGTGCCGCTGGACGGGTGAGTGGCCACTTGGCGTTGAACAGCCGCCGCTCAAGAAGCCAGCATCTCGCCCAACAACTCGACCATCATCGCCCCCGTACTGCCGTGCTTGCGCTCGGTCACCTGCCCGCCGTGCGCTTCCTTCATCAGGTCGGCCATGCCCACCAAACCCACGAGCTTGCCGTGCTCGTCCACCACGGGCATGCGCCGCACCTGGGCCTTGGCCATCAATTGCGTGAGTTCGTCCAGGCTCGCGTCCGCAGACACCGTGAGCAGCTTCTTGGCCATGGCCGAAGCCACCTGACCATGCATCAGCGCCACGCCTTGCGTATACGCGGCCATGCAGATGTCTCGGTCCGTGATCATACTCACCGGCTTACACTGCTCATTGACCACCACCAGCGCGCCCAGATCGTGTTCCCACATCAAACGCGCGGCGTCATTGAGGGTGGCGAACGGGCCGCACGTGATCACGGTGGCTTGCATGACGTCACTGACCATCGCTTCGCGCTTTTTCGTCTTGCTGGCCGCTTTGGGTGCGACCTTGTCCGTGGTCTTGGGCGCGGTCTTATCTGCTGTCTTGGGCGCGGCCTTGCGCGGGGTTTTGCGCGGCTTGGACGTCGGCTCCTGTGCGCTGAGGCGCTTGGCCGTGACGCGCGGGGCCTTGGCCTTCTTGACGCTCGGCTCCGGACGGGGACCCTCTTCAATCAAGTGCAGTTTGACTACGGACATGACGACCTCCTCGAATTTGTGGCCCGACCCTGCGCCGGGTCCCGCTCTGCATACAAATTTTCAGGCTTTTTTGGCCGGAAGGTGACGGCTTCGCAACAACCAGGCCACCAGACTGTTTCAGGACACAACGCGGTCCTGGGGCGCACGTCCAGCCGCCCACCGCCACCCATGGCCCCAAGGCACTAAGCGCGCCCCTACGGTACGGCGCAACTCCGCGGCTGCCGCGGACCGGTCCGGCAGGGGCATTTCGGCACGCTGCGCGTACGTGTTGGTCAGCTGACGCACGTGATCAATCATGCACGCCAATTCGGTCAGCACACCATGGATCACCTCACCAGTTTGGGATCTCGTTTCGGCGCCGCGCGCAGTTCACTTGCCTTCAAGAGCCGGCGCGCCCTGCTCGGCGCACTCGGGATCTTGGTCTTTTCTTGCCTACCCCAAAGCCAACCCGTAGCGCCCAAGGTGAGCCCCGGCGCGCAGCTGGGGCTTGCCCCCACGGATACCGGCCAGGCGGCGCCCTTTGCGCTGGTCCACGCCGCCCCCCAAGGCAAAACCGTGGGCGACCCAGCCATCCAGCTGGTGTTTTCCAGGCCCTTGCGGGCCCTGGGCATCGACGTACCCGTTCCCAATCACATAGCGCTCACACCCGCGGTGCCAGGACATTGGGAATGGGTCGGTGTCCACGGCCTCACGTTCGTGCCGGACGCTGGGTATCTGCCCCGGGCCTCCGCGTTCGAGGTGGTCGTACCTGCCGCGCTGCGCGCGCAAGACGGCACCACCCTAGGCAAAGAGTCGCGCCTGCGTTTTGAGACTCCACGTCCTGTGGTCAGCCAGGCGTGGCCCAACGACCAGTGGAGTGAACATGTGCCGCGCGATGTCATCGAGCTCACTTTTTCTCAGCCGGTGCGCGTAGCCGACATCACAGACTATTTGAGCGTTTCTGCCGGTGAAACCAGCGTCCCCGTTGAGGTTTCCGCGGGCAAGACCCCCTACAGCTTGCTCATCAAGAGCAAACAGGGTTGGCCCCTGGCCAGCACCATCAACTATGCTGTGCGGCCCGGCTATCACTCGACCGAAGGGACACTGGGAGCTGATCAAGCTTTTCAAGGCGCGTTCAAGACCTACGGCCCGCTGACGGCCCAGATCGAGTGTGATCGCAAGGCCGACGGCACCTGTCGCCCTGAGGGCGGCCTGCGCCTCGAACTCTCTAACCCTGTGCCTGCTCGCAAGCTCGCGCAGGCGATCCGCGCCGAGGGCGCCAGCTTGCACGTCGATCAAGATTGGGCCAACGACACCACGACCCGCCACTTGATGCTGGAGACCAACCTGGTGCCGCGCAGCAAGTTCAATGTCGTCATCGATCAAGTCGTCGACATATATGGACAACCCCTCAAGTGGGTCAAGGACCGCAGCGTGGTCGTGGGAGACCGGCGTCCTCGCGTCAGCGTCGGATTTGACGGGGAATTGTTTGGCGAGACCCACGGCCAGTTCCAAGTCGGGGCAGTCAACGCCTCGTACGAGCTGGTGCTGGCCCCGCTCAGCGCTAGCGAATTGATGGAGCTCTACGCCGAGCCCAGCACGGCCGTGTACGCGCGCCTGGTGCAGTTGCCGCAGGCCAAAAAACGCCGGGTCGCTGTCGGCGCACTCAACGAGCGCACCCTTGAAAACGTCCGCTTGGATGAAGTCACCCAGCGCGGGCCGTTCGCTCTGGGCATTTCCTACCAGAGCGAGGGGCGCGCCCAGTACATCACCCGCATCGCTCAGCGCACCAACCTGGCCGCCACGGTCAAGCAAGGGCGCGCGCAGTCCCACGCTTGGGTGACCGACAACCGCACGGGCGCTCCCGTCGCCGGCGCTGAGCTGAGTGTGCTCGGAAGCAGCGCACGGACGCGCAGCAATCAGGACGGCCTGGCCGAATTGCCCTCGGGACTCTTTGTAGCCAGTGCTGAAAAAGAGCTGCCCCGCAATTGGCTCCACATCACCACCGCCTCCGATGCACTGGTTCGCCCCAGCGACCAGACGATCGGCAGTTGGCGCATCGCCGTCGATTGTGACTTTTGGAACGATGAGCACGATCTCGCCTTCTTATTCCCGGAGCGTGACCTGTTTCGCCCCGGCGAAAAGGCTTGGATCAAAGCCTACGTGCGGCGTCCTCAGACAAGCGGCAATCGACCACTCGTAGAGCAGGCACTCACCCTCACGCTGCAGTCGCCCAGCGGCGAAATCGTGGAGCAAAAGCAGCTCACCACCAACGCATTTGGCGCGGCATCTACGCAGATCACCATCCCCGGCTCGGCTGCGCTCGGCTACTTTTCCGTGCTGCTCCATCACGCTCCCGCGCCCGAGCAGAGCGAACCCTTGGCCAGCACCAGCCTGCAGGTGGCTGAGTTTCGACCGGCCGAGTTCGAGGTCAAGGTGAACACGGCACAGCCCGCGGTGCTCGCCAACCAAGAAGCCCACTACCAAGTCACGGGCAGCTATCTGTACGGCGGGCTCATGAAGGACGCACGCCTGGAGTACAGCATCGCGCGCCGCCCCAGCTCGTTTCGTCCGCCCGGCAGCGACGACTACGATACCTCGGACGAAACCTGGCAGTACCATGAGCCTTACCGATCGTACGATCCCCTGCTGAAGACCGATGAGGCCAAGCTGGATGCATTTGGCCGCTGGGACATCAAGTGGCCGGCCCGGTTCGAGCACCAAGTGGGCCCTGAGGTCTTGGATCTCGAGGCCACGGTCTATGATTTGAGCGGCCAGACCATCAGCGGGCGCAGTGGCGTGCTGGTGCATGCTGCAGACCATTACATTGGGATCCACCACCCCGAGAGTTACCTGGTGGATGCGCCGGGCGTCGTTCGCCCCGGCATTCGCGCCTTTTCACCTGCTGGCGTCCCGGTAGCCGGACGGCGGGTAGATGTCCAACTCTACCGCTTGCGCTGGACCCAGGCGCGCCAAGCGGGCAGCAATGGCAGCAGCGAGACCGTGAGTGAAGTGGTGCGCGACTTAGTTTCCAGTTGCAGCGTGACCACGGCAACGCTCGACCAGAGTTGTGAGCTGTCCGTGAAGGATGGCGGTGAACACATCATTCGCGCCTCCTCGACAGACGCTGCCGGCCGCCGCACTTATGCCTCCAGCAGCATCTATGCGCTCGGCGGCGGTCGCGCGGCGGCGTTTCGCGACGAGGACGAGCGCGCGCGCGTAGAGCTCACGCCCGATCGCAAGCTGTACGTGCCCGGACAAACGGCGCGCATCCTCATCAAATCTCCGTTCGAGCGGGCGCGCGCCTGGGTCACCATCGAGCGGGAGAACGTGGTGCAGCAGCGACTGATCACCGTGGAGGGCGCCACACCGACGCTCAGCGTACCCATCACCGACGCGATGCGCCCCAACGTATTCGTGGGTGTGCACCTGCTGGAAGACCGCAAAACACTGGGAAAAAAGGCCCACGCAGTCGCGCAGAGCTACCGGCTGGGCTACGCGGAGTTGCGCATCGATCCGGAGCGCCAACGCCTGCAGGTCACCGCACAGTCGGACCGCAGCGATTATCGCCCGGGTGACGAGGTCAAGCTCAACTTCAAGGTCCAAGATCAACAGGCACGGCTCCGCAAAGCTGAGATCGCGGTGTTTGTGGTGGATGAAGGGGTGCTCAGTTTGAGTGGTTTTCAGCTCCCTGATCCGCTGTTGCCATTCACCGCGTCGCGCCCCCTGCGCGTCGAAACGCACGAGGCCCGAGAGACCATGGCGCGCCTCATCGGCCTAGAAGCCAACGAGAGCGAGAACAAAGGTGACGCCGGGGGTGACGGTGGGGAGGCCCGCAGTGACATGCTCACCACCGCCTACTTCAATCCTTCCATCCTCACCGACGCGCGCGGACAGGCCCAGGTCACGTTCAAACTGCCCGACAACTTGGGGCGCTTCCGCATCATGGCGCTCGCCGTCACCGACGATGACCGCTATGGAAAGGGTGAAAATAGCTTCAACGTCAATCGTCCGCTGATGGTCAGGCCGGCCCTACCTCGCTTCATCCGCGCGGGAGACGAACTCGAACTCAGCGCAGTGGTCAGTGGCCTGGGCAATTCCCCCGGGCCAGTCCACGTGGTCGTATCTACGCAAGGTCTCGAGCTGCTCGGCTCCGCCCAAGCTGACTTCGACCTCCCGAAAGACGCCTCGCACCTCGTCAGTTTCCGTGCTCGGGCCAAAGCTCCTGGCTCCGCGCAGATCCAGTTCCGGGCCGCGAGCGGCCAAGCCAGCGACGCCGTAACGCTCAGCCGCCGCGTGCAGTCCCCGGCCACGCTCGAGACCGTGGCCCTGTACGGGAAAACGCAAAAGGCCGAGGCCTTTGCTCTCGGAGCCCTCGATGAGGCGCGACCAGACATGGGTGGGCTGGACGTCACACTGTCGTCCAGCGCGCTCGTTGGACTCAAGGGCGGGTTCGAACAATTGTGGGATTACCCGTATTTGTGCAGTGAACAGCTGGCGAGCCGCATCTTGCCGCTGGTGATGTTGCGGGAGTTGGCGGGCCTGTACGGGGTGGCCCTGCCAGCCGACGCTGATCAGCGGGTGGAATACAACGTCGCCCAATTGCTCCGCCGCCAACAAGGTGATGGCGGGTTTGCCTTCTGGCCCGAGCTCCACGGCAGCGACCCTTGGGTCTCAGCTTACGCGCTGTGGGTCCTCCACGAAGCGCAGCGTAAGGGCTTCTCTGTCCTGCCCAGCGTACTCGAACGCGGAACGCGCTACCTGCGTGATGTGAGCAACCAACGTGATCAGGCGCGCTTGGCGACGGCGTCGTTTGCGACGTTCGTGCTGAGCCGGCTGGGCAAACCTGACGTGCACACCATCAATGCCTTGCTCCCGCTTTTGGCGCAGATGGACGTGGAGAGCCAATTCTTGCTCGCCTGGGCCGCCGCCTCGACCGACGCTGCGGGCATCAAGAAGCAGCTCTTGGATCGCGTGCAGGGTGCCATCACGCCGCGGGGAAATCGTGCTGAAGTCACCGCCCCCGCGGGTGACGCCTGGGCGGCCCGCTTTGGATCGAGCACACGTCTGCACGCCATCGCGCTGAGCGCCTTGCTCTCTCTTGCACCCGACCACCCGTTGGCGGCCCCGCTGGTGCGCTCGCTGCTTGAAGCCAGAGACGGGGGACACTGGGAAAACACCCAAGAATCCGCTTTTGCCCTGCTCGCTCTGCACGACTACCAGCAGGCGCAGGAGCGCGAAGAGCCGCAGTTCGACGCGCTCGTCTTCATGCGGGATCAGCTGCTCGGCAAGAAGCGCTTCGTCGGTCGCAGCACCCAAGCCCAAGAGTTTTCGGTTGCGATGCACAAGCTGGTGGCGGGAGCGCCCCTCATCTTTGAGCAGAAGGGCAGTGGCACACTCTTCTTCGAGGGTCGGCTCAAGTACGCGCGGACGGAGCTGCCCAAGACCGCGCTCGAAAGCGGATTTTTGATCAAAAAGCACATCGTGCCCTACGCGCCCGGTGCAAATGCGGGGCTCGGTAGCTCAGACGCAGTTTCCTCGGTCAAACATGGTGACTTGCTGATCGTGGAGCTCACTGTCTTAAACCCTACCCGTCGGCGTTTCGTGGTCATCGATGATCCATTGCCAGCGGGGTTTGAGGGGATCGATCTGAGTCAAGCGACCGCCCAAGGCACGCTCGCGACACTGCTCGGCGGGGCACAAGCGGACAGTAACCAGGTGTGGCATCGCCAAGAGCTGCGGGATGATCGAGTGTTGTATTTTGTCGACGACCTGCCCCCAGGCATTCACATCTACCGCTACCTCGCGCGGGCAACGACGCGCGGACGTTTCATCGTGCCGCCCTCCGTGGCCAAGGAGATGTACCACGAGGAAGTCTATGGCCGCACGGCAGCGCAGGAGCTGACGGTGCAATGAAAGGTCTGCGGCGCGTTCAGATGCGCGCGCGCCGGGCGCTGCTCGTCAGCGCGATCGCTGGCAGCGCCCTGGGCGCGTGTGGCGGCTCTGCGCTGTGGATCAACTCCTACGTCCAGCCGATGCCCCGCGCCCTTCTGCAGCAGAGCGCACAAGGCCAACGCATCTTGGATCGCGACGGGCAATTGCTCGCGCGCCGCATGAACGCTGATCAAGTATTTGCAGTGCATCTTCCGCTGGAGGCGGCCGGTCCGCACCTCGTGGACGCGGTGATCGCCGCAGAAGATCAGCGCTTCTTTCGACATCCTGGCATCGACCTGCTCGCCATGGCGCGCGCACTTTCGTCCAGCGTGCGATCGCTTTCGCTGCGTTCAGGCGCCAGCACCATCACCCAACAGCTGGCGCGCACCACCTTCACTCGCCCCCGCACGCTCGCGGGCAAGTGGAAGGAAATGGCCGTGGCGCTCTGCATCGAGCGCGAGTTGTCCAAGCGGCAAATCCTGGAACTCTACCTCAATCGCGTGCATTTTGGCCCCAAGCTGCTGGGCGCTCAAACGGCCGCCGAGCACTATTTTGGCAAGCCGCTGGCTGCCCTGGATCTGTCTGAAACGGCCACGTTGGTCGGACTGTTGCGTGGGCCCTCCGTGTTTGACCCCACGCGCTACCCCGAGCGCGCCCGCCGTGAGCGAGCGCGCGTCCTTTTGCGCATGGTGGAGCTGAATAAAATCACCCCAGCCCAATTCGCTGCGGCGCAGGAGCTACCCATCACCCTGCGGCCTGCGCCGCCACTGCCCGGCGCGCGCCACTGGGTGCGCCACTTGGCCCGCACCCACTCCGCGCCCGTGGTGCGGTCCACCTTGCATGGACCGTTGCAGCGTGAGGTAGAGACCCTAGTCGCCCATCGCCACCGCGCGCTGGGGCAGCATCAGACGGACACGACGGCCGTCGCCGTGGTGGTGCTCGACAACGTCTCGGGCGATGTCCTTGCCTACGTAGGCTCGGCCGATTTCAAAAGTGTGCGGGACTTGGGTGAAAACGACGGAATTTTAGCGCTGCGCCAGCCCGGGTCAGCCCTCAAGCCCTTCATCTACGCCCAAGCCATGGATGACTTGGGCTTTGACCCCACCACGCCCCTTCCCGATGAACCCCAGCACTTCAAGGCCGGCGAGCACTTCTATTCACCCCGCAACTTTGACCGCAAGTTCCGCGGCCAAGTCCGCTTGCGGCGGGCCTTGACCAATTCCCTCAATGTCCCAGCCGTCTACACGCTCGACAAGCTGGGGGTTCATCAGGTGCTCACCAAGTTGAGAGAATTGGGATTCGGCACCCTCCAGCAACCGGCCGAACATTATGGCCCTGCCCTGGCCCTCGGGGATGGCGAGGTCACTCTGCTCGACCTCACCGGCGCCTACGCCAGCCTGGCCCGGGGTGGACTGACTCTCACGCCCCGCTGGACCATCGATGAACCCAGCGCGCCCGGGGAGCGCGTGCTGTCGGCGGAAGCGGCGGCGATGATGAGCGAAATGCTCTCCGACGATGCGAGCCGCCGCGAGGCGTTTGGGGCCATCAATTCCCTTGATTTGCCCTTCGCCGTCGCGGTCAAGACCGGCACCAGCAAGGGTTACCGCGACACTTGGACCGTGGGATACACCAAGGCCATCAGCGTCGGGGTGTGGGCGGGTAACTTTGATGGGCGTCCCACGGATCGCATGACAGGCGCCTCGGCTGCGGGACCCCTCTTTCACTCGGTGTTCATGACCGTAGCGCGTTTGCTTGGCAGTCGCGTCACCGCGCCGGGACGCACCAGGCCTCTACATGACGTGCCACTCGAGTCCCGGCGCATCTGCGCCGAGGGTGATCCATGGACACTCACCGACTGCCCCCACACGCTGCTCGAATGGTTGGCGTCGGATCGAATCGGCACGCGCAGCGGAGATGAAAGCGACGCGACCAGTCCTGGCCGCGCTGGACCACTGGGCGCGCCCACTCCCTCGATAACGTATCCTAAGGCGGGCATGGTGTTTTCTTACGATCCAGCCGTCGCCGAACACCGCCAGAAGCTCCTGTTCAAGCTCGATCGGGCGTCCAGCGGCCAGCCCGCCACCCTCTACCTCAACGGGCAAGCCTTGACTGCAGTGGCCGGAAGAGCTGAATGGTCCGTACGCCCCGGCCACTACGAACTCTACGCCGAGGCGCAGGGTAGGCGCAGTGATGTGGTGCAGTTTGTGGTGCGTTGACCAACCCAGTGGGCGCCTGCACCAAAAACGAAAACTCCCCGGCAGCCTGGTGAGGCGCGCCGAGGAGTTCGTACTTGAGCCGTAGTTCAGCTCGGGTGATGGGGGATGTGCTTATTGCCGTGAATGCGCATGCCATAAAAGGAGCGCCACACGAAGTAACACGAGATCAGGAAGAACCCGACCGACAGCGCGCGCACCAGTACCGGGCGGTCCGCCAAGGACACCGCGAGTTCTAGGGCGAGCAAGCCAAACAGCGTGGTGAACTTGATGATGGGGTTCATGGCTACCGAGCTGGTGTCCTTGAACGGGTCGCCCACGGTATCACCCACCACAGTGGCAGCGTGCAAGTCGGTGCCTTTGGCGTGCAGCTCCACCTCCACCACCTTCTTGGCGTTGTCCCACGCGCCACCAGCATTGGCCATGAACACTGCCTGGAAGAGCCCAAACAGCGCGATGGCGATCAGGTAACCGATGAAGAAATACGGTTCGTAGAAGGCAAACGCCAAGGTGGAGAAGAACACGGTCAAGAAGATGTTGAACATGCCCTTTTGCGCGTACAAGGTGCAGATCTCCACCACGGCCTTGCTGTCCTCAGTGGAGGCGGCCTGGTCGGTATCGAGCTTGATGTTCTTCTTGATGTACTCCACCGCCCGGTACGCGCCGGTGATCACCGCCTGAATGGACGCACCGGTGAACCAATAGATGATGGAGCCGCCCAAGATCATCCCGAGCAAGAACGGCGGATGCAAGAGCGACATCTTGGCGATCGCCGCGGTGTCCGTGAGGCCCTTGGTGAGCGCCATGATGGTAGCAAAGATCATGGTCGTGGCGCCCACCACCGCAGTACCAATGAGCACCGGCTTGGCCGTAGCTTTGAAGGTGTTGCCGGCCCCATCGTTTTCCTCCAAGAGGTGCTTGGCGCGCTCGAAGTTGGGCTCGAAGCCAAATTTGGTCCTGACCTCGTTCACCACGTCGGGCACGTTTTCGATGAGGGACAGCTCGTACACCGACTGGGCGTTGTCGGTCACCGGACCGTACGAATCGACGGCGATGGTGACCGGACCCATGCCAAGAAACCCAAAAGCCACCAAACCAAACGCGAACACGGCCGGCGCCAACATCAGATCGGGAGGGAATCCCTCCGTCACTTGAGCTGCCACGCCCATGAGCACGGCCAGCACCACACCCATCCAATAAGCGCTGAAGTTGCCCGCGGTCAGGCCAGACAGCACGTTGAGCGACGCGCCACCTTCTTTGCTGGCCTCCACGCATTCACTGACATGCCCAGACTTGGGCGAGGTAAAGACCTTGATGAGCTCGGGGATGATGGCGCCGGCGAGCGTGCCGCAGGTGATGATGGTGGAGAGCTTCCACCACAGCGTGCTGTCGCCATCCAGGTTGGGGATCAACAGGTAACTGGCCGCGTACGTGACCACGACGGAGATGATGGAGGTGAGCCACACCAAGAAGGTGAGCGGCGCTTCGAAGTCCATGCTGTCGGCCGTCTTGTAACGGGCGCCCTGGATGAAATCGTTGACGATGTACGAGAAGCCGGAGGCGGCCACCATGAGGATGCGCATGACGAAGAGCCACACGATGAGCACCACCTGAACGGCTGGATCCTTGACGGCCAGCAGGATAAAGCTGATGAGCGCGACGCCCGTTACGCCATAGGTCTCAAAGCCGTCCGCGGTGGGGCCCACGGAGTCGCCCGCGTTGTCTCCCGTGCAGTCGGCGATGACACCCGGGTTGCGCGCGTCGTCCTCTTTGATGTTGAAGACGATCTTCATCAAGTCCGAGCCAATATCGGCGATTTTGGTGAAGATTCCGCCGGCGATGCGCAAGGCACTGGCGCCCAGGGACTCACCAATGGCAAAGCCCAAAAAGCACTTGTACGCCAGGGCGCTGGGGATAAAGAGCAGCACCAAGAGCATGAGCAAGAGCTCGATCGAAATCAAAAGCATGCCGATGCTCATGCCGGCACGCAGTGGGATCTCGTACACGTCGTAGGGCTTGCCGCGGAGCGCCGCAAAAGCCGTTCGTGAGTTGGCAAACGTGTTGACGCGAATGCCAAACGCGGCCACCGCCACGCTGCCCGCGATGCCCACCAAGCTGAAGCCCAGGATGAGCGCAATCTCGCCGACCGATTTACCGTGGATGGGGCCAAAGTAGGCCACGATGACCAAGCTGATGAACGCCCACAGTACGCCGATGAACTTCATCTGCGTAGCCAGGTAAGTCTTGCACGTCTCGTAGATCAACTCGG